>Ga0206681_10000740_pt1 | contig 16643 bp, 10 predicted proteins | sample M150012015metaG_FD_161048 | JGI IMG/M metagenome (GOLD analysis project Ga0206681, IMG submission 161048) | Ammonia-oxidizing marine archaeal communities from Monterey Bay, California, United States - M1 500m 12015 | ecosystem: Environmental > Aquatic > Marine > Intertidal zone | place: USA...
TTCCTAATATCTCAGAATAATTTGGCCGTATTTGCGCCATGCGTGCGTAATTGATAGCCACTAAGTCATTCTCAAAAACATCTTCCGCCTCGATAAAAAAACTCAAGAATAAATCAAGCGGAAGCGTTAAATTATGATTGGCCAGAATGGCTGGAGAGATGCCAATTCTTTGGCAGATTTCATTGACCTCATTGGGGTAGAGGTATTGCAAGCGAGAGATTGATCGCCAAACAGTGCTGTGAACATTCATGAGTTAGAGGCTCCTATAAATAAAGTGTTAATTATTAGTTATATTGTGTTAATTATATACTGACCGTGAAAAGCTATAATTTTTTTCATAAACAATGAGAATACCTTTCACGCGTTTACAAGAATTGACCAGGAGATAAAATGGCCACTGCAGGTGACAAGCTGTACCCAAATTTACTTAAACCCCTTAAGGTGGGCAATATTACTTTAAAGAACCGAGTTCTTATGGGGTCCATGCATACTGGCATGGAAGAAGAGTCTGACGGGTTCGAGAATATGGCGGCTTATTTTGCAGCCAGAGCTCGTGGCGGTGTTGGTCTTATTGTTACTGGTGGGTTTGCGCCCAATAGGGCAGGATGGGCCATGCCTTTCTCTGAAAAATTGTCCACCAAAAAAGAAGCAAAAAAGCATCAACAGATTACCGAAGCAGTTCATGCTGAGGGCGGGCTTATTTGTATGCAAATTCTGCATACGGGGCGCTACGGCTACCACCCGTTTGTTGTTTCCTCATCAGCGATTAAATCGCCTATTACACCGTTCAAGCCGAGGGCGCTATCAAGTCGCGGTGTATTGAAATCTATTAAAGACTACGTGCATTGTGCCAGCATGGCGAAAGAAGCGGGTTACGACGGTGTTGAAGTCATGGGCTCGGAGGGCTACTTCATCCACCAGTTTATTTCAGAGCATGTCAACAAACGTAGTGATGAATGGGGTGGTTCGTTTGAGAATCGTATTCGTATGGCGTTGGAAATTGTACGCCAGACGCGTGCAGCTGTTGGCCCTGACTTCATTCTCATTTTTAGACTTTCAATGCTCGACTTGCTTGAAAAGGGCAGTACTTGGGAAGAGGTGGTGGTGTTAGCTAAAGCCCTTGAAGAGGCAGGTGTCAGTATTATTAATACCGGTATTGGCTGGCACGAGGCAAGAATTCCAACGATTGCAACAATGGTGCCGAGAGCGTGCTTTACTTGGGTCACAGCCAAGTTACGCAGTGAAGTTTCGGTGCCGTTAATTACCAGTAATCGCATTAATACGCCCGAGGTGGCTGAGGCAGTATTGGCGCGTGGCGATGCAGACATGATCTCAATGGCTCGTCCTTTCTTGGCTGACCCTGAGTTTGTAAATAAGGCGGTTGAAGGTAGAGGTGATGAAATCAATACTTGTATTGGCTGCAATCAAGCCTGCTTAGATCACGTTTTTAGTCGCAAGCGCAGCAGTTGTTTGGTTAATCCACAAGCATGCCACGAGCTGGATTTAATTTATCAGAAAAAATCACAAGTAAAGCGTGTGGCAGTTGTTGGTGCTGGTCCAGCGGGCTTGGCTTGCGCAACGGTTGCCGCAGAATGCGGACACCAAGTAACTTTGTTTGATGCTGCAGATGAAATAGGTGGGCAATTTAACATCGCCAAACAAATACCAGGCAAGGAAGAATTTTTTGAAACTCTACGTTACTTTTCTAGACGCTTAGAGGTGCTTAACGTTGCTTTGAAGCTTGGAAAGAGGGTGGATTTAGGAATTATTAAAGCCGGCGACTTTGACGAAGTCGTAATTGCTACTGGCGTTCTACCAAGAGAGCCTGACATTCCTGGACAAGAGCATGCCAAAGTCCTTACTTACCTTGACGTTTTGAGGGGTAAAAAGGAAGTGGGTGGGCGTGTAGCAGTCATCGGCGCGGGCGGCATTGGTTTTGACGTTTGTGAGTTTTTGTCTCACGACGGTGATGAGTCAAGTGTTGATGTCAAAGCATTTTTGGCTAAGTGGGGCATAGACCCAGAAAATGAAGTTAGAGGTGGAGTTGCGGGTATTACGGCCAACACACCAAAACCAAAGAGAGAAATTACCCTATTGCAACGTAAAACAACACGATTGGGCGCGGGGCTTGGCAAAACCACCGGTTGGATCCATCGTACAAGCTTAAAAACAAAAAAAATTGCTATGGTGCCGGGCGCTCAATATAACCAAATTGACGATGAGGGCCTTCATTACACACTTGATGGTGAAGATCATGTGTTACCGGCTGATACGATAGTGCTTTGTACCGGACAAGTGTCGCTGCGTGATTTACACACGGAACTGGAGAAAAATGGGATTTCTTCACACCTAATTGGTGGTGCTGACGTTGCCGCTGAGCTGGATGCAAAACGCGCAATTAATCAAGGCTCGAGACTGGCGGCATCGCTTTAACTTTATTTAAGAGGACTTAAAATGACAATTAATACAATTGAAAGATGGCACCATATTCTTGAAACGGCAGATATGAAAGCTTTAGGTGACTTGCTGGTAGATGATGCTGTATTTCACTCGCCAGTGATGCACACGCCTCAAGTGGGAAAGAATCTCGTTGTTCAATACTTGGGCGCAGCTTTTCTTATGTTTAGCCAATATCCTTTTAAGTATGTGCGAGAGATAATCAGTGGAAATGAAGCGGTACTTGAGTTTGAAGTCGAAATGGATGGCTTGTATATTAATGGTGTTGATATCATTACATGGAATGATGAAGGTCTAATTACTGATTTTAAAGTCATGCTACGCCCACTGAAGGGTATTCATCTCATTCAGGAGAAAATGTTAGCCCAACTCAAAGGTTTGTGACTTTATAAGGCCTGAAGGTCTTGGGGCGACGTTATTTTTAAAGTTAATTTTAATAAAGTGTTAACTTTTTTTAATATTATGTCAATTGTAGTTTGAAGGTGGATGACTATAATTTTATTAGAATTTATTCAATTAACTTAATTAAGGGCAGATTGTAATGACTGAATATTTAGATTATTTAATTCAAAACCCGTGTTTAACATTGGCCGCAGTTTTCGCACTAACTTTGTTGTTATTGGCCAAAACTCAAACGAAGCTTTCATACCTTTGGCTCTTAAACGCAATTTTTGTTGTGCCGCTTGCCTTGGAAACGGAGCTATTAAGTTTGCAAATATTGATGGGTATTCAGTTGTTTCTTGGTATTTTCATTGTTTCGGGTATTAGAAAGATACTGTTTACTAAGCCGTTGTTTGGGTTAATGCGTAAAGCGCTACCGCCAATTGGTGAAACTGAAAGAATAGCGCTGGAGGCGGGCGACGTTTGGTGGGATGCTGAGCTTTTTCAAGGCAACCCCAATTGGAGTGAGTTATCAAGCCTTAAGGCGATGGAGCTCACTGAAGAAGAGCAAAGCTTTGTTGATAACGAAGTGAAAGCATTATGCTCTATGGTCAACTCTTATGAGCTCTCCCAACAAAACGACTTGCCGAAAGAGGTTTGGCAGTACATTGCCGATAACGGTTTTTGGGCAATCAATATCGCTAAAAAATATGGCGGCAAGGGGTTCTCTCATTATGCGCACGCAATAATTGTCGGAAAAGTTTCATCTGTTGCCGGGGTTCTTGGTGTTTCGGTAATGGTGCCAAACTCACTTGGGCCAGGTGAATTACTGCAAAAATATGGAACGGACGCACAAAAAGATCAATACTTGCCTCGCCTATCCGCCGGTAAAGAAATCCCTTGTTTTGCCCTAACCTCAACCGTTGCAGGTTCAGATGCCGGCTCATTGGTTGATAGCGGTGTTGTTTGTTATGGTGAATTTGAAGGCAAAGAAGTCTTGGGAATGAGGCTTAATTGGGAGAAGCGTTACATTACGCTCGCTCCTGTGGCAACCGTTATTGGTTTAGCGTTTAAGGCCTTTGATCCGGATAATTTGTTGGCTAAAGATCACCCGCTTTCTGGGCAATCAGACCTTGGTATTACTTGCGCACTAATTCCCAGAAACACTGTAGGCGTTAGTATTGGTACGCGACACAAGCCTATTGGTGAACCGTTTCAAAATGGCCCAATTTTTGGTAAAGATGTGTTCGTTCCAATGGATTGGCTTATCGGTGGTGACCAAATGATTGGCCACGGCTGGAGAATGTTGATGGAATGTTTAAGTGTTGGTCGCGGCATTTCCTTGCCAGTTTCCGGCGCAGCAGGAACTCAAGCGATGCTGTTGACAACCAGTGCATATACACAAATAAGAGAGCAATTTGGTTTGCCGATTGCTAATTTAGAGGGTATTCAAGAAAAACTGGCAACGTTAGCAACTAACGCTTATCGAGCAACTGCCAATATTAATCTCTCCACTTGGGCACTTGATGCGGGCTACAGGCCGTCAATCATCTCGGCAATTGTTAAGTATCGTAATACTTCACTAATGCAGCAATCAGCCATTGATGCGATGGATGTTCATGGCGGTCGAGCGGTGATGCAGGGGCCTAGAAACTATGTTGCCAATGTTTATGCTTCGGCACCGGTTGCTATTACCGTTGAAGGTGCTAATATTCTAACCAGAAGTCTTATGGTTTTTGGTCAAGGTCTTATTCGCTGTCATGCGACCATGTTCGACGAACTGGATGCGCTTTATGATAAGAGTGGCAAAGGTATTGCTATTTTTGATAAGGCCTTAACAAAGCATGTTAGCTCTTTTTTGCATAACTTTGCAAGAGCAGTTTTATTTTCATGGACACGTGGGCGGTGTGCAAAATCGTATGGCGACTCCACCACTAAAACTTACTATCGTAATTTGTCAGTATTGTCTGCTAAGTTTGCTGCAATGAGCGATATTTCATTATTTATCCTTACGGGGTCGTTGAAGCGCAAAGAAATGGTTTCAGGGCGTTTTGCCGATGCGATAGCAGCAATGTACGAAATGAGTGCTTGTTTAAAACTCTATGAAGAGCGGTTTAAAAACAATGAAAAGGTGAGTAAAGTTTTGCGCTTGTCGCTGTTGCAGTTGGCTGCCGAGGTAGACTCTGCAATGAGGGCTAATTTAGATAATTTGCCAGTTAATTGGCTGGTAAAAAAGACCATAGGGTTATTGTTATTCCCTTTCTCGAATACGGCGACAAAAGTTGATGACAGACTGATAATTGCCACAGCAAAGTCTATTGCTGATATTGATTGGCTGACCAGTGATTTGTCGACTTGCATTTGTACTGACTTGAAAGATGTCCCTGGACATCAATTCGAGATTCTATTTAAAGGCTATGAGGCGGCAAGTTTACTAAAACCACTTAAGAAAAGAGTGAAAAAAGCGGGTTATAAATACCAACCAAGTCAATCACTAGCAGATTGGCTGGGAACGTTGGTTTCTGACAAACTATTAACTTCTGAAGAAAAAGACAATTGGCTTGTGTGGCATGAGGCCGTACTAGAGTCCCTCAAAGTTGATGACTTTGAAATAAAAAATAATATTTAAAGATAAGGTAATTATGAAACAGTATTTTGATAAAGCGTTTACTAAAGTAGCTGTACTCGGTTCTGGCACTATGGGTGGGCAAATTGCCGCACATTTTGCTAACCAGGGCATCGAAGTAACAATGTTTGACATGTCCCAGGAGGCGCTTAACGCCTCTCTGCAGACAATGAAAAAACTCAAGCCAACACCGTTGGCACTTCCAACAATTCTTGATTCCATTAAAACAGCCACTTACGACTCTTTAGAGTTGTTGTCGGAGTGTGATTTTATTTTGGAATCAATCGTTGAAAATCTAGATATTAAGAAACAGTTGTTTGCAAAGATTGCACCTTTTGTCAGAGACGATGCTATTTTGGTGACCAATACCTCTGGTCTGTCTATTAATACCATTGCAGAGCACGCACCAGAGGCGTTAAGAAGTCGCATCTTTGGTGTGCATTTTTTCAATCCGCCAAGATACCTACCTTTGGTGGAGTTGATTAGAACAAATTATAGTGACGAAAAGTTACTCCAGAAAGCGGAAGGGTTTATAACTTCTGCACTGGGTAAAGAGGTGGTTTATGCAAACGATAACCCGGCGTTTATTGCAAATAGAATTGGTGTCTTCTCTTTTATGGCAGTTTTGAAGCACGCTGAGGATTTTGACCTATCACCCGATACTGTTGACGCACTGACCGGCAAGAGGATCGGCCGACCTGCCAGTGCTTCATTCAGAACCTTGGATGTTGTTGGACTTGACGTGATGAAAAATGTCGTCAAGAATATTTTTGATAATGCTAAAGACGATCCTTGGTTGGAGTTATTTAAATTACCTAGATGGGTAGAAGGTCTGATTGAGCAAGGCTCTTTAGGAAGTAAGACTAGGAAAGGTATTTACGAAAAGCGCGGCAAAGATATTTACGTTTTTGATACCGGACTTGACGACTATCGCCTTTCAGACAAAACAATCAGCCCGGTTGTGAAAAAAATATTAAAAGAAAATGGCAGTATCGAGAAATCACTATTGGCTTTGGCGGAATGCGACGATCCACAAGCGCAATTTTTATGGTCGGTTCACAGAGATGTTTTTCACTACTCTTGTTTTCAGTTAGAACACATTGCAGACACAGTGCGCTGTGTCGACATGGCGCTAAGATCTGGTTTTGCTTGGAGCTGTGGTATTTTTGAGCAAGCACAAGTGGTTGGATGGGAAGCAATCCGTGGCATGCTTTTGAGCGATATTGCCCAAGGAAAAACACTAGCTAGTGCAGACTTGCCTGAGTGGGCAATGAACCGATCGGTGGTTTATAGCGATGAAGGCGCTTTTAATCCTAAGTTGGATAAATACGTTCCGAGATCAACACATCCTGTTTATGAAAGACAACTATTCAAACCAGTGCTTGCCGGTGAAAAAGCACATGAGCAAGATATTTTGCTTGAAAGTGATAGTATTAAATTAATTGACCTTGGCGATGGTATTGCCAGCATTTCATTTAAAACAAAGATGAATGTGCTTAGTGCTTCAGTTATTACTGGCATTGACGGCGCCCTTGATCATTTAGAAGAAAATGGCTTTCATGCACTCATCTTCAAACAAGAGAAAGAGCATTTTTGTGCGGGTGCCAACCTATATGAGATTGTCTCGGCGGTGAAGCTAGGTTTGCTTGAAAAAGAGCCAGGCTTAGCAGCTAAAGCGAAGAAAAAAGCTTTTGAAGTAATGAACCCTGATTTGCCAAAATTGGGTGAATTAACTTCCGTTAAAAGCACGATTGGCGTACTACAGAAAATGATGATGCGTTTGAAACACGGTAAAATTCTGACTGTTGCAGCGGTTGATGGTTTAGCACTTGGCGGTGGCTGTGAATTACTACTGCATTGTAATCGCGTTGTTTCGTCGATGAATTCATATGTTGGTTTGGTTGAAGTCGGCGTGGGCGTATTGCCCGCAGGTTGTGGTTCCAAGGAAATGGCACTTCGCGCCTACACCAACAAAGAAGGCGATGATATTTTTCCATTACTGGCTAAGTACTTTGAGCAAATTGCCATGGCAAAAGTCTCGATGAGTGCGCTAGAAGCCAAGGACATGGGTTACTTAAGGGCTGACGATATTATTATCGCCAATGCAAATGAACTGCTCTATGTTGCTAAGCAACAGGCAGTTGCGATGCTGGAGTCTGGCTTCAAGTCGCCTCAAGACACGCCGTTTAAAGTTGTTGGCAAAGCAGGCTATGCTAACGCAATGGCTCAGGTCGCTAACCTTTTTGGTGGTGGCTTTATGTCAGATCACGACAAGCTATGCGTCACACAAGTGGCCAAAGTAATGACCGGTTCAGAAGTTGAAGAAAATGCTATTGTTAATTCTGAGGCAATACTTGATTTAGAAAGTATTGCTTTTTTAGAACTTCTGGCTACGGAAAAAACCCAGGATAGGATTGAATTTACGTTGAGAAACAACAAGCCACTGCGCAATTAATTGGAGATTAGAATGACAAAAGCTTATATCATTGAGGCAAAAAGAACCCCTGTTGGCAAGGCGCGTGGCAGTTTATCGAAAACCAGGGGCGATGATTTGTTGATTCACTCCATTCAAAGTGTTTTCTCAGCGCTAAGTAATGGCGATGAAGTCAAAAACAACATCGACGATGTTATTGTTGGTTGTGCCATGCCCGAAGGCCCCCAAGGGTTAAATGTTGCACGTATTGCAACACTTCTTGCGGGCTTGCCAGATACGACACCGGCTTATACGTTGAATCGCTTTTGCGCCTCTGGCCTGCAGGCGGTAGCAAACGCTGCAGAGATGGTCAAATCAGGCTCGGCGGATTTAGTGATTGCGGCGGGCGTAGAGAGTATGAGTACTGTGCCAATGATGGGCTTTAAGCCGTCAGTTAACCCAAAGGTTACAACTGAAGATGAAAATATTGCGATTGCTTTTGGTATGGGCTTGACTGCTGAAAATGTTGCTGATAAATACAATATATCTCGAGAAGATCAAGACGCTTTTGCTCTAGAGAGTCATAAAAGAGCGCTGAAAGCCAATAAAGAGGGTTTATTTGCCGATGAAATTGCGCCGATTACAACGACGGAATCTGTCTACTCATTAGAAACCAAAGAATATAGCGTAAAGACAAATGTTGTCTCACAAGACGAAGGTCCTAGGGAGGGTAGTAGCATAGAATCCTTGGCAAAATTAAGAACAGTTTTTGCTCAAGAGGGTTCAGTCACTGCGGCCACAAGTTCGCAAATGTCAGATGGTGCCGGTGCGGTGCTGATTGCCAGTGAAGCCGCCGTTAAGAAATACAATTTAACACCGCAAGCTGAGTTTGTTGCTTACGCTGTTGCTGGCGTTCCTGCTGAAATCATGGGTATTGGTCCAGTTGAAGCTATTCCTAAGGCGTTAACGAAGGCTGGATTGTCAATTGAAGATATTGGCTGGATTGAATTGAATGAAGCTTTTGCCGCTCAGGCGTTAGCTGTCATTAACGAGCTTGGCCTTGATAAAGATAAAGTTAACCCACAAGGTGGTGCTATCGCCTTGGGTCACCCACTAGGCGCAACGGGCGCCATTAGAACGGCAACTTTGGTTTCTGCTATGCAAAGAAATGATGTTGAATACGGCATGATTTCTATGTGCATTGGTACAGGCATGGGTGCTGCCGGAATTTTTAAGAAAGTGTAGGCTTGTTTATTTTATTTGGAGAATAGGATGCTAAGTAAACCCGCTAAAAGAGATCTTAGGCACAGAAGAAGACTGATCGGTAACGGCTATAAAAGAGAAGACGGTCTTTGGGATATAGAAGTTTTTTTAACTGATGAAAAATCCTATACGTTTAATAATAAGGATCGTGGTTACATTGCTGCAGGCGAACCATTGCATGAAATGGCAATACGCCTGACTTTGACCTCCAAATTTGAGATTGTTGATATTGAAGCTGTTATCAATCAATCGCCTTATTCCATTTGCCCTGCAGCTGTTGACAAATGCTACTTGTTAAAAGGAGAGTTTGTTAAGCCTGGCTTTAATAAACGAGTAGTAAAGTTACTTGGTGGCGGAAAGGGTTGTCGCCATATTTCAGATATGCTGGCTTATGCTGCAAATGTTTCATTTCAGAGTATCAACCATAACGACTCCATAGAAGAGAGAGAGCTTACCCTTGAAAACTTGACGTATATTAAAGAAAAATTTGTTAATTCTTGTTATGCTTATCGAGAGGATGGAGAGGTGTACAATCGCTATAAAGAAATGTTCGAGGATAAACTTAAAGAAGGATCATAATTAAAATATAGTCTAGGAGAGTATATGAGTAATCAAGTGCCACAAAGTCTTGAAGAAACAGAAATTTTTCAAAATAATAGCAATTTAGTTGATTTTTTTAATACTGCGTGTCGGCGTCATAAAGATGGCATTGCCTTTGAAAGTTACGATGTTGGGATGAGTTATTCGCAGCTTTCCGATCGAGCTAATCACCTTGCTTCATGGTTTTCTAAAAATGCCAATGTGGGTGACAAGGTTGCTGTGATGATGCCAAATATGATGGCTTATCCGGTCATTGTCTATGGCGCTCTGAAAGCGGGAATGACCGTTGTTAATATCAACCCTCTTTATACCAAGCGTGAGTTAGAGCACGTACTAAAAGATTCGGGAGCTCGCATACTTCTGTGTTGGGAGGGTGCGGGTCATGTGGCCGCAAGTGCCGACCTTGCAAGTGTTGATAAAGTTGTCCTTACTACTATTGGTGACCTGCTTGGCTTTAAAGGCAAAATTATTAATTTTGTTGCAAAAAGAATTAAAAAGCTGGTGCCAAAGTTTAGCCTTGCAAACACGCTTGCGTTTAGCGGAGTGATACAAGAGGGCTCAAAAGACGCTTTTACTGATATTGATTTACCTATTGAACATATGGCATTCTTGCAATACACCGGTGGTACAACAGGTGTTTCTAAAGGGGCGGTATTAACCCATCGAAATATTATGGCTAACGTTGCTCAGTGTTGTTACGCCTGTGATCCAAAGTTGATGGAGATTGTTGACAATGAACAGAAAATAGGGATTTGTCCTTTACCGCTTTATCATATCTTCGCTCTAACTGCCCATAATTTCTATTTGTTTTATTATGGCGCAAAGAACGTCTTAATAACCAATCCAAGGGACCTTAAAACCTTTGTTTCAATATTGCAAAAAAATAAGTTTCATTTCATTTCCGCTGTTAATACTCTTTTTGAGTCGTTATTAAACAACGAAGATTTTAAAAAATTGGATTTTAGTAATCTCGTTACCGCGTTAGCCGGTGGAATGGCCGCATTACCCTCAACGGCTGAAAAATGGCAAAGTGTTACTAAATCAGTCATGATGCAAGCTTATGGTTTGACTGAAACCTCTCCCTTAGTGAGTGCGGTGAGTTATGAAGAATCAACTTTTTCTGGTAGTATCGGAAAATCTGCACTCTTTACCGAAGTGGAAATTCGAGATGATAATGATCAATTGCTATCAACTGGCGAAGCGGGAGAATTATGCGTTCGCGGCCCACAAGTGATGCAGGGTTATTGGAAAACTAAAGACTCCGGTGTCGATGAAAACGGTTGGTTTAAAACGGGTGATATTGCCACAATAGATGAATCGGGCAATATTTTTATCGTTGATCGTAAAAAAGACATGATTATTGTCTCCGGTTTTAATGTCTATCCGAATGAAGTGGAGGCCGTGGTCGCTGAACACCCCGCGGTGATGGAATGCGGCTGTATTGGTGTAGAAAATGAAAAATCTGAAGAGGCCGTCAAGGTATTTGCTGTGCTTTACGAAGGGCAAAGTTTGACAGCAGAAGAGTTAATTACATTCTGCCGTGAAAAACTCACCGCCTACAAAGTACCTAAACACGTTGAATTTATTGAGGAGCTGCCAAAAACCAATGTGGGTAAAGTCTTAAGAAGAGAGTTGAAAAACCTTAACTAAGCTCAAGAAGATTTATTGTAAATATGGAAGCCCCCTGCTGGGTATAAGGGGTAACCATGAGTATGATTATTAGATTGAGTTGATTAGTTCGTCGCTTGGACAGCCAAAAGCATCCTCAAGTACTTGAGCGGCTTCAAAGCAACAATCTTCTCCGTATCGTGGACCAATGACTTGCACGCCGATTGGGATATTTAATTCCCGTACGTTGGTTGGTACGCTCATCGCTGGCAAGTCCAGGTAGTTCATCGCTGCCATACAGCAAGCGGCGTCAATCATTTCTTCCATGGCTTCAACAGATTCCATGTCTTGACCGGCTCGATAAGGTGGTGTGGTTAACATGGGCGTCAGAATGATAGGGTATTCCAATTGGAATTGATCCCATTCTCGATGAAAGTGTGAGCGTCGTGAAAGAGCTCCTGCATAGCCGGCAAGATCGAAAGGTTTTCCGATTTGCATGTAATGATTGAGAACTCTTTTAATTTGCCCCGAGCCGAATTTATTTACGATTGCTTCTTTTACAAGGTGCATTTCAGTGAACATTAAGCGCATATAAGTCTCATTAATTTCTTTTAGGCTGGGTGGTGTAGCAATTTCTACTTGATAACCCGCTTTTGTAAATGCACCAGCTGCAGCGTCTAATGCCTCACTTACGGCGGGGTGTATGCCAAGACAAATAGGGTCTTTAACCAATGCTATTTTTTTAATTTCAGGGCGCTCAATGGTAAAGTTTGGAAGCGACCAAGTATCAAGGCTTGAATGTCCAAGCATGACTTCATAGGCTAATTTAGCATCAGCCACATTACGGGCTAATGGACCTTGAACGGATGCCAATTGAATAGTAATTGGGCGCTCAGTCATACTAGTATCGTTGTAAAAAGCGACTCGTCCTTGTGTTGGCTTGATGCCGGTGATGCCACAGCAATAAGATGGGCCGCGTATAGAGCCCCCTAAGTCATTGCCTTGTGCAATACAGCCAACACCAACAGCAACAGAACTGGCTGCACCACCACTCGAGCCACCAGGGGAAAGTTCAGCATTCCACGGATTCAATGTAGCACCAAAAAGTTCATTTTCGGTATGAAATCGCCAAGCAAATTCAGGAGAATTCGTGCGCCCCAAGGGGATGGCTCCCGCGTTGAGTAGTTTTTTGACCAATGGAGAGTCTTCTCCGGAAATTCTGTCTTCAAAATCCAATACACCATGACTTGTTGCTCGACTCAATTGGTCGGTATTCTCTTTAATGGTAATAGGTACGCCATGTAATGGCCCAATATCTTTACCTGACTTAAGGGCTTTGTCGGCATTTCGTGCATCTTCTAGGGCTCTTTCATCGAAGCGCGTGGTGACTGCATTAAGAATTTTCGTTTGATTTAGCCGATCAAGATGAGAGGTCATTACCGCTTCGCAGCTTATATTGCCTTCTTTAATTCGGCAGGCCGTTTCAGTTGCCGATAATTTCCATAGATTTTGAGTCATAGTTCAAGCCTTTATTGGTTAGCAATCAATGTCGTCTTACACAATTCATTTTTAGAGCGATTATTTTTTATTATCTTGACATTTGTCTTGTTTTTAGTTTAAACTAACTAGAACTGAAAGTCTAGTTCTATTTTAAAAAATATATTATGACAGAGAAAAGAAAGACACCAAAACAACAACGAGGTTATGAAGCTGAGCGAAAGATAATCGACTCGGCGCTTATTATTTTTTCTGAGAAAGGCTATGCAGGTGCTAGAGTGGGTGATATTGTTAAGTTGTCGGGGTCTTCGACAGGCAGTTTTTATTTCCGTTTCAAAAACAAAGAAGCTTTATTTGATTACATATTGGATCAGTACGTAGATAAATGTAGGACGGCCATTGCCGAGACGACAAAAAGCACACCTACCAATTTCGGCGAAATCATTTATCACGCTGTTTGTCGCAACGTTGAATTGGTTGAAATGAACGAGGGGTTTTATCGGGCGATTAATGAAGTATCTATTGGTAATCCACAGGTTTGGAATCAATTACAAGACTTATCCCAAGAGCTATCAATCGCAATTATTGAGTGGGGACGTCCTTTTTCCAGCGAAGTAAAAGCGCCAAATTATGAACGAGCAGTACGTCAAGCCACACAGTTGATGGGGGGCTGGTTGGCCAATAGGGCGTCTCATAGGGTTAGTATTAAACACATAGATGAAAAGGTATTAATCAGCATGCTCTATCGGGCAGCGATGGGCGTCTTGCAGGTGCATCCTGTGCCTGATTATGCAGATTTCGAAAACTAGAAAAGAATAAACAATGTCAGAATGTCAGCCACGCACAACCCAGCATTATCAATTGCAATGGGATGAGTGGGGCATGCCAACCATTCGCTCGAGCAGGATGTCGGGTTTGTGTCAAGGGTGGGGGTTTTCGCAAGCATTTTTAAATCCAAACTTATTGTTACTGGCTTACTTAAGAGGTCAAGGGCGAAGCGCTGAGTACGTTGGCGCACATTCTGGCTCTACTGCAAGCAATCTTACCAAGCAACCTAACGGTGTTGATTTTCTGCAATCCGATGTACTGGTCCGTAGTCTGCAAATTCCACAATTGGCAGATGAGGCTTGGGCGGCACAAGATGATGAGATTAAAGCTGGTCTAGAGGCTTTTGCAGCAGGTATAAACGAGTGCCGCGAGGAATATTCGGCGCGTTTTGATTCTCGTTTGAGAGATGTAGTAATAACCCCGCAAGCTGTTCTCGGCCATACCTTGAATATTTTAATAGGCTTTCAGATGATGCTTCGCTTACCTACGATCACAACTTGGATGCAAGGCGAGGGTGCGACATTGCCCAGTTGGCAGGACTTTGCCAGTGCCGGCTCAAATGCTTGCGCCATTGGCTCGAGTAAAAGTAAAGAAGGCCATCCTATGTTGGCGATTAATCCACATACACAGTGGGATGTGGATTTGAATACATTTAGCGAAGCTCGTCTTGAGCTCACAGACGGTAGTGGTTTTTGTTTTCAGGGTGCTGCCATGCTGGGTTGGCCTATGCCAATGATGGGTTGTAATGGGCATTTGGGTTATGGCGGTACTGTAAACACCCAAAGCGGTATTACTTTTTACGAATTGAGCGCCGATAATGGCCAGTTTGAACTTGATGGCGTAAAGCAGAATCTTGGCTTGAATGGCGAAGAAATTAAAGTACGTACAGAAAATGGCGGTCAAGAAGTTCATCAACATATGGTCGCTTATTCAAGCACCCATAACGCTCATGTAATTGCTACTAGAGATGAAAAATTATTACTAATCAATGTGGCTAGTAGAGACAATGTTTGTCTTTTACGGCAGCTGCTGGATATGATGCGAGCTCAAAGTTTGGCTGATTTTCAAGTTGCTTTGAAACATCATCAACTACCGTTATTTAATACGATTTATGCTGGCAGGGATTCACAAGATCAGAGTGGTCACATTCATTTTAGTTGGCATACGCTAGCACCTGAACGAGGGAAGGGTTCCTGGGCTGATTGGTGGCGGGTATTGGATGGCCATCGTTCGAATAATATCCCGCAGGGGCAAGTCGGTTACAATCAACTATTCAAATGTAAAGACCCCGATTCTGGCTGGCTGCAAAATTGTAATGATTCGCCACATTTCACAACACTGCCTTCTCCATTTGAGCCAAAAGATTTTCCTGATTGGCTTTGCCCGGTGTTTAGTAATATTCGTGGTCAGAGCTTCTCTCATTTGCTCACGGAGCAAGAGCAATTTGACTTGGAATCCTTTACTACTGCAAAATTTTCCACACGAGTAGAGTTGGCGCTTAGAGTGGTGCCGCAGTTGTGTAGCGCTATTAATAAAAGCCACTCTCATGCGTTACAGGCTTGCAAAAAAGTATTAGCATCATGGGATTTTCATACCAATCCTAACAGTAAAGGCGCATACTTATTTTTACATTGGCTGTTAAATTTAGGCATTGTTGATCCTAACGCATCGCCTTTATTTTCTGATAGTTACGACCAAGCCCTTGCAGCTGATCCAAAATGCTATATGGACTCGCTACAAAAACCAGGAAAGATTGCCGATATGGCGCATGCTATAGCAACACTTGAAAAAGCAGCTGGCATTGTTGCAGACGAGGGGTATGGGCTGGATGTTGCTTGGGGAGATGCATTGACCATGAGTCATGGAAAGTACAGTTTTCCAGCGGTTGGTGGCCCAGGTGACCCAATGGGTATCATCTCTGCTATTCCTCTTAAGCCGACTCTAAGGCCATTTATTAAAGGTGGCGCATTGCCTGCCAATCGTATTGAGAATGAAGGTGGAGAAACCTTTGTGATGGTGGTGCAGTTCACACCTGGGGGCGCAGAAGGCGGCTCGCTCGTTTCGTACGGTCAATCAAGCCACCCGGACAGCAAACACTTTGGTGACCAGCTGGAGCTCGTCAGTCGCCGTCAATTGCGCCCGTTCAAAATAACCAAACAATAATCCAAATAACTGGAGAGAGTTAATGAGTACAGCACATCATTTTTTAGACAATCAGCCACAATCGTTTGCAAAAACCATCGATGAATCGACTTACAGCTCTATCGTCGATTTGATTGAGCAATCGTTTACTAAATTTGCAGATCGCCCGGCTTTTTCAAGTTTTGGCCAAGTGTTGACTTATGCAGAAATTGAACGAAAATCAGGTTACTTCGCTGCTTATCTTCAGTCTCAGTTAGGGCTTAAAAAAGGCGATCGTGTTGCTTTGATGTCGCCGAATATTATGGCGTTTCCGGTGGTAATGCTAGGTATTTTAAGAGCTGGCTTGGTGCAGGTGAATGTGAATCCACTGTATACGCCACGTGAGCTAACCCACCAACTGAATGATGCGGATACAGACACGATTATTATTTACGGCGGTGTCACCGACACATTGGCGGAGATGATTGATCAAACGTCAATAAAGAATGTGGTTATTGCCAATCTCGGCGATGCAACCAATGCCAGATTACCTTCGCCTGAAGTGAACGACCGATTCAAAGATACTATCACCCTTAATGATGTATTGGTAGAGGGTGCGAATTTTCGCTTTACAGCGCCGAAAATTACTTTATCTGATTTATTGTTTTTACAGTACACCGGTGGCACGACTGGCCTGTCAAAGGGTGCAGCTCTTTCACACGGCAATTTAGTGTCCAACATTATGATGTATGATTCTATTGCTAGTGGTATTACCGAAGAGGGTAAGGAGATTGTCATTACCGCTTTGCCGCTTTATCATATCTTCGCCTTAATGGTGAATTTCTTCTC
>Ga0206681_10000741_pt1 | contig 16643 bp, 13 predicted proteins | sample M150012015metaG_FD_161048 | JGI IMG/M metagenome (GOLD analysis project Ga0206681, IMG submission 161048) | Ammonia-oxidizing marine archaeal communities from Monterey Bay, California, United States - M1 500m 12015 | ecosystem: Environmental > Aquatic > Marine > Intertidal zone | place: USA...
GGAAAAACAGCATTTGTGCTTTCAATGGCACGAAATTCGGCAGTTCAATTCAATCATCCGGTTGCCATTTTCTCATTGGAAATGAATTCCATTCAGTTGGTCAATCGTTTAATTGCAAGTGAAACACAAATAGCGGCAGACAAATTACGCAGAGGCAATCTCGAACCACATGAATACGAGCAGTTGCATGCACGAATCGGTAGCTTGTCCAAAGCACCCATCTTTATTGACGATACGCCTGCACTTTCAATCTTTGAATTAAGGGCAAAAGCTAGAAGACTCAAACAACAGCATGATATTGAGTTGATCATCGTTGACTATTTACAACTCATGACTGCCGGATCAAACAAAGCAGGAAATCGCGAACAGGAAATATCAAGTATTTCCAGGTCAATAAAAGAAATTGCCAAAGAATTGAACATTCCGATAGTAGCACTCTCCCAACTCAGTAGATCTGTTGAAACAAGAGGCGGAATAAAACGACCTATGCTATCTGACCTTAGAGAATCCGGTGCAATTGAGCAGGACGCAGACATAGTAGCATTCATTTATCGTCCCGAATACTATGGGCTCACAGAGGATGAACAAGGAAATTCCACAAATGGAATGGGTGAAATTATTATTGCCAAACACCGAAACGGATCACTTGGATCAGTTCATTTGAAATTTATCCCTCATTTGGCCAAATTCACCGACATGGACACAATGGAATACAGTTCAGACCCGTTTACAATAGTAGGGTCAAGCATGAACGACGACGACTTCGGCGGGGGCAATATAGACCGGAACGAAGAATTTGAAGACTGATGCAATATTGTATATGGGTAAGATAATAGGAATCATAAGCATAGTGCTTGTTTCAAATACATTGTTTGGAGCCAAGATCCTTATCCCCATGAATGCCGGAGACCAGAACAACCATATAAAAGCTTATGGAATAGCGTATTGGGTTCTTCAGAACGACATTGAGGTCGAATGGTTGCTCAACTACAGAGGGGGGAGCTTCATGATGGATCACTACAATACAATTGAGGAAGAGTTAATTATCCGAGGGGTGTCTTACGAAAAGATCGCAAATGTACAAGCCCAGGCAATCAAAGATAAAATATCAGACCCCGAGGTTAATCAAGAGGTCGTGGCTCTGCACAAAGCGCCTAAAATTGCCGTGTACTCCCCCGATGGGAAACAACCCTGGGATGATGCAGTAACCCTGGTGCTCACCTATGCAGAAATACCTTATGATGTAGTATATGATTCCTCGGTAATAACCGGGGTGTTACCGGAGTATGATTGGCTTCATTTACACCATGAAGATTTTACCGGACAATACGGGAAGTTTTACCGAAGTTACAGAAACGCTCCTTGGTATAAGCAGCAACAGTCAGACGCAGAGAGTATGACATCCAAGCTAGGATTTAACAAAGTATCTGAGATGAAACTTTCTGTTGCCATTAACATCAGAAACTATACTGCAGGTGGTGGCTTTCTGTTTACGATGTGCTCAGGCACAGATTCGTACGACATTGCACTGGCAGCACAGCACACAGACATTTGCGACTACATGTTCGATGGTGACCCCCCCAGCCCTAACGCGCAGGACGAATTGGACTTCAACGAGACCTTTGCTTTTAAAGATTTCCGAATCCACATGAACCCAATGGAATATGAGTTTTCCGATATTGACGGTACTATTGCGCACAGGATTCCAATACCCAATGATAAGTTTACCTTGTTCGATTTTAGTGCGAAGTGGGACATTGTTCCCACCATGCTGTGTCAAAACCACACCACCATTGTAGATGGATTTATGGGGCAAACCACGGACTTCCACAAAAGGTACATTAAGAGCAATGTGCTGATCATGGGCGAAAACAGATCCATCGGAACAGCTAAATACATCCATGGCGAATACGGTAAAGGACAATGGACATTTTACGGTGGCCATGACCCGGAAGACTTCCGTCATTATGTTGGGGATCCCCCAACTGATCTTAATCTTTTTCCTAATTCTGCGGGGTATCGCCTCATTCTGAATAATATATTGTTTCCGGCCGCTAAAAAACAACCGCAAAAAACCTAAAAACGACCGCACCTACAATTAACTTTCGTCTTAGTCTTTGCGAAAGATTTATGTGTGAAAATTCTGTACTTTCAGCCAAAATTAAAGTATGAAAATCACACTCTCAATGTTATTTGCATTCATTAGCACATGTGCAATTGCTCAAAATACCGTTTGCTTCACGGTTGAAGCGAATCCCAACATTTCAGATCCAGCTCTGTCTGTTTTTAGTAAATACGTAGATGTTTACGGTTGTTCCATCTATGCTGAATCGACAATATCTGACGAAAAAGTTCTGCATGCGGCAGCTGTTTGGGCAGAGTTGATCGACAACGACGAAGACGGCATTATAGATGACCCAACTCTGTTAAGCATGCTGGTCTACAATGAGGCTTTCATGCCGATTTTCCATACCGATGGGAATTCCGCAATGACAACATTTCAGACAAATTACATGGGATCAGGCATGTCTGCAGTATTGTTCAACGATGAAGTAGACCCTTCTCAAACCGGACATTGGGGCGCAGATGCATCCGTTGAAGAGATCATGCATACAATTAACCACGTTGGCCACGTCAATATAGAACCTACGGTATTCGGTCTCACGCCAAATTCATCGCTTTTATCTCAAGCGATGGACAGTGCCAGAGGTGGCCAATGGGTCACGATCCCTGCTACATATCCTTCAAATGCCTGGTACCATTACGATGATGGAACGTGCAATTACGAATGTATGGCTATTGAATACCTGTATTGGATGCAGGTTAGTAATATGAACATTCTGAATGATCCTATTACATGTGCCGGAATTGTTAATGAATGGGAACCCTGTTCCCCTGCCCTTCTGCAATCAATGGATGTATTGGGTTATGCCCTGATAACAGACCCTGCTAATAAATTACCTCAAAACGCACCGGATGGAAATTACTGCCCGTCCACTCTTGGAGTGCTGGAAGAGACCCCATCTGCATTTCAGGTGTATCCTAACCCCGCTAACAATAGCGTTACTATAAGCAGCAACCACAGTTCAGGTGAATGGATCGTTCTGAAAAATACACTTGGGCAAGTCGTTGTGCAAAAAACACAGTTTAGCTCGATGGTAACACTTGACGTCAGCCATTTAACGGCTGGAATCTATTTCTTAAACATTGGCGAAGCGAGCCACAAGTTGGTTATAAAATAACGAACGCTCAATTTAATTAATCTCAATTCCACTTGTTTGAATTGTTCGTAAAATCAATCAGTCCGTTGGTGTAAATGGCATTAGCCATACGTTTTCTCCGAATTTTAATATAGGCTGGATGTCAATCCATTTCATTACTTACTTTTGGCATCAACATGAAGGTGATTGGATCTGTGCTTGCCCTTTTATTTGTGCTTAACAGTGCCGTAGCACAGATTTCAACTACCCATGAGCTAAAGATCAGGCAAGCGGAAAACACAATCGTGATCGACGGTGTCCTGAATGAACCTGATTGGTCAATTTCTGATGTCGCAAATAATTTTTACCAAAATTTTCCGGCCGATACTTCGTATGCTTCTACTAAAACTGAAGTAAGGGTCACATTTGACGAAAACAATATTTACGTCGGTGCGATCTGCCACGACACCCTGCAAGGAGACTATGTTATTCAATCCTTGAAACGAGATTTTTCCTACCCCATCTCCGATGCTTTTGCAGTATTTATTGACCCTTTCAATGACAAGCAAAATGGATTTAGCTTTGCGGTAAATCCACTCGGAGTTCAGAGAGAAGGATTGCTACAAGACGGGGGTGGATTCGGAGTTACTACTTCCTGGGACAATAAATGGTTTTCTGCCGTAACACGTTACGAAGACAGGTGGGTAGTAGAAATGGCCATTCCATTCAAAACCATCAGATACAGTGATGACCAACCCGTATGGGGAATTAATTTTGGAAGGAATGATCTGAAGAGAAATGAGAGCTCGACCTGGAGCCCTGTGCCAAGAATTTTCAATGTTGCCTCACTGGCAAATACTGGAGCTTTGATCTGGGAATCCTTACCGAAAAAAGCAGGAACCAATGTGTCGTTGATTCCCTACGTTATAGCTGCAGGCAGCCAGGACTTTCAGCACAGTGAACAATCAATATCCGGAAATGCCGGGATCGATGCTAAGGTGGCAATAACATCCTCCTTGAACTTGGACCTTACTATAAACCCAGATTTCAGCCAGGTTGATGTTGACCAGCAGGTTACCAACCTAACAAGATTCAGTTTGTTCTTTCCTGAGCGAAGAAACTTTTTTATTGAAAACTCCGACTTGTTCGCTCGATTTGGGTTTAGACAAATTAGACCGTTTTTCTCCCGAAGAATAGGACTGTCCGCAGGAGAGAAAATCCCCATTCTAGCTGGTGCAAGACTAAGTGGAAAGGTCAACAGAGATTGGAGAATTGGCTTAATGAACATGCAAACGGAAGGGGTAAGCCATCTTGACCTCAAAGGTCAGAACTACACCGTTGCAGCGGTTCAGCGTAGAATCGGTGTGCGTTCAAATCTTGCAGGCATATTTGTCAATAGACAGGGCTTCAATGGAAACCAAGTCGATATGGGGGACTTTAACCGTATTGCAGGAGTAGATTTCAATTTGGCTTCAGAGGATAACACGTGGAGAGGGAAAGCATTTTACCACCATTCTTTCACACCCGATCTGAAAGAAAATTCGTTTGCCCACGCGGTGTGGCTGATGTACAACAGCCTGCATATACAAGCACATTATAATCATGAAATTGTTGGTGAGAATTACAATGCTGAAGTAGGCTTCGTACCAAGGCTGGCAAATTATAATCCTGAGACAGGAGAATTCATAAACCGCACCTATTGGAGGTTTGAGCCCACATTGATCTACATGTTCTACCCAAAATCGAGCCCTGTAAATGTACATGGGCCCGGGATCACATGGAGCGAATATTTAAGTCAAGATCTGAAAACAACAGAACGATTTGTTCAGTTCGTCTATAAGATCAATTTCAAAGATCAAAGTGAGTTAACGATGGAGGCAAACAACAGGAGAGTTTTGCTTTACTGGGATACAGATATCAGCTTTAATAACAACACACCTATCAGCAAAGGAGACTACGAATTCAACAGTGCAAAAGTTGAATATGAATCCTCCAAGTTCAAGAAGCTGAATTATGAGATGAAAGTCAATTACGGAAATTATTACATTGGCCGCCTGCTGACCATAGATGGATCGATAGCAGTAAGAAAACAACCCTGGGGTATATTTTCGCTGTCCTTTCAGCAAAACGAGATCTTCATGCCCGAAGGTTATAACAATGCCTCTTTATCGCTGATAGGTCCCAAAATTGAACTCTCTTTTTCCAAAGAATTGTTCTTTACTGCTTTTATTCAGTATAATACACAAGCCGAGAATATGAATATCAATTCTCGTTTGCAATACCGCTTCAGACCGATGTCCGACCTCTTTGTTGTGTATACTGACAACTACTTACCTTACAATTGGAGTGTGAAAAATAGAGCGCTCGTTGTGAAATTTGTTTACTGGCTCAACCTATAAAAATTTATCGTTGAGTAAAAGACGCCATTTGATTGTCGTAATTCAGATAATATCTACCCTTGGTTAATGACGAACAATCAAATCCATCTGTACAACCATTCATTTTAAGACCGCCATAGGAATCATATATTTCCCAAGCCGTTACCTCGCTAAAAATAATCTGTTGTTTTTGGTTATCAAAGAAATAAGTTACAGTAGGTACATTGGTATTTAACTCAACGGATTCCGAAATGGCCATCCCACCACTGCCTATGCTCTCGCTTTTTACCCTATATATGTTGACCCCGGAATGTTGCCCTGTAAGGACCATACTGGATTTCTCCGCCGAAATGCACGTGTCAGATAACGCTATCCATTTGTTCCACTTGAATTGTTCGACAACAAAACAAATCCCACTTTTCAGACCGACAGAAGTCCAGCTTAGCTCGTAATCCGAATCGATCGACACTCTATTGATATCCACATAATTTACATCGTCAGATTGATACAGAGTTTTGGGTATACAATTATTTTGGTGCCATATCTTGATCTGAAGAGAAGATTCCAATTCAATGTTCAGATCAGTCAATCTAATTTCCAAAGCTGAAGAATTTTCGACTGGATAGCTGGCACCATTTACCCATATTGAATCAATACATTTGCCAATACCTGAGCTTCTCGTGGGGTTCGTTAGATACACGTTCTTTCCGCTATAAAAACCTCTGATAAAAGTAATCTTTTGCTGTGCCTTGGCAGTGTTAACCAACATGAGCATTAGCAATATTGAACAACAATTTCTCATTTGTTACGAAAGATAATACGGTATTGGGAATGAAAGGTATTACTACCTAATGTAATAGTAAAATAAATATCATGTCGAATTGTCTGTGACGAGGATGCAAAAGTCGCGTATCAACCGGGGCATAGACAATCCAGGCTTACTAATTGCAAGATACTTCATCTGGATATGTACTGTTGATCAAGTATAGTCGGACAATGTCAAATTGTAGTGTTACATACAAGATCTAGCATTTAAGTGTGTTTTAATGAAATAAATGAGACAGACCTTAATGAAGCAGTTAGTAAAATGATTATTTTTCCAGTAAAGTTCGACAAGCAGTGCTTTACTTTGACTATAATGGTTGAGCATTCCGGAGCAAAAACAAACGTAAATTAAGCCCCGGAACTGTAAAGTACAGTGATTTAAAAGTGCTACAATAGCAGTGCAGTCCCCTGCCCTGCTGGAACTGGCAAAATGGCAAGAAGGATGGGCAAATATGATGTTGTAATAATTGGGGGAGGACCATCGGGCGCCATTGCCGCAGCACGGCTTAATAAACTTGGCTGCACTGTTCTGATACTTGAAAAATCAATTTTCCCAAGGTTTGTAATTGGCGAAAGTCTTCTTCCACAATGCATGGATTACTTAAAAGATCTTGACCTTCTTGGAGTTGTTGCTGAGGAAAATTTTCAAGTAAAGACAGGAGCTTGTTTTTTTCACAATGACAATGTGTGTGAGTTTAACTTTGAACAGCAATTCACCGATGGATGGAATTATACCTATCAAGTAAAGCGTGCAGATTTTGATCAGGCGCTAATAAATGAGCTAATAAAAAGGGGGATTGAAGTTGAATTTCAAGCCACGGTGAAGGGGTTTGAAGGTGACCAACAACAACAACGAATAACCTATACCAATAAGGATGGGGACACTTTAGAGGTTGAGAGTAGATTTGTGATAGATGCCAGTGGATTTGGGCGGGTATTGCCAAACCTACTAAACCTTTCGGTAGAAGCTGAGTCTGTGCCAAGGGGAGCCGTATACAGCCATTTCACAGATGAGAATAAGCCGGAAGGAGCATCAAACAACATTTACGTACATGCTTTTAACAACAATACGGCCTGGGTCTGGTCCATCCCATTTTCAGATCAAACGGCTTCCGTCGGATTGGTGGGTGGTGATAATTTCATTAAAGAATGTGCAGAAAACGATGGCCTGAAGTTTACGGAAATGATAAAAAACTTTCCGCTATTGAGTGAAAGGTATAAATCATCGCAAATGCTAATGCCAGCGAGAACCACAATGAACTACGCAAAAGGAGTAAAAAGTCTGTATGGTGCCGGGTTCGTTCTGTGTGGGAATGCCACTGAGTTCTTGGATCCTATTTTCAGCTCCGGGGTTACACTGGCTATGGCATCAGGAAACAAAGCAGCGGTTCTCGTGGCCGACCATCTGAAAGGCAAAAGTGTGAATTGGGAAGCAGATTACAAATCGTTTGTACTGCAGGGAATTGATGTTTTCAGAAGCTACGTGCACGCGTGGTACGATGGTACGTTACAAACCATTTTTTTCGCGCCTACTATTAATGAAGATTATAAAAAACAAATTTGCTCTGTCTTAGCCGGGTATGTGTGGGACGATACCAATCCCTTCGTAACCAAGCACGAACACATACTGACTACACTGGCTAAGGTAATAGCGATTCAGAATTAAGGGTGCTTTAAAATTAAAGCACAGGTAATACAAATGCTCCTTGTTTTATCCAATGATAATCGTTAACTGCCAGTTTGCTCAGCTGCCATAAATATACATTGTCACTGAAAACAATATGCTTTGCTTTAACAAGTTTCCTTTGATCGTAATAGCTCCAGAAATCATCCACAAAAAGAACATCTAATTCAACGTCCGGTATCTTATAATCACCGTTAAGCAGAAGACAAACAAGATTGCCCCTGAACTGAATCAGGTTCTTATATTTAATGAAATTCAAACATTCTATTTTTTTATCACTGCTGACATCCACAAAATGTTCATTCGCCAGATCAAGAGCATGCCAGTTGTTCTTAATTTGAAACTTCATCAGTTTCGGATCTTTATAGAGCGATGTACCGGAAACAAATACATGCCTATTATCCACTATGCAGTCTAATCCGAGATTTCCTCTCACACTATAAAAACAAATTAATTTATTCTGCCGAAGCTGATAATCCTCATAAATATCCAAACAAACAAACAGCAACAAACTGAGAGCGCTGCCATAAAGAAACTTAAACTTCTTTTGCTCTCCTGCCAAAACAATAAGTAGTATGCAAAAGTATAACAGACAACAAGAGAAAAGAGAAATCACTAAACCATCAGCGACGGAAAATGGTAGATTATTGATCCCTTTCACACCACCATTTAACAACCAGATGACATTATTCAATAGATATCCAAAACAACCCGCCAGAGTTACAGAAAATCCTGTCGCAATTGAAAAAATGCCCAAAACGAAAATAACTGCTGCGCACGGGATCACAATCAAATTTGAGATCAAAAAATATACAGGGAATTGATGAAAGTAATAAATACAAATAGGGAAAGTAGCCAATTGCGCAGCAACGGATACTGTGGTTATTTTCCAGGTGTAATTCAGCACTTTGTTCTTGAAGTGTACAATTCTGTAAATTTTTGGCTGAAAATAAATAATCCCCAAAACAGCCAAATAAGACAGTTGAAAACCAACATGGAAAAGTAAGAATGGATCAATAATTAGTAAAAGTAATCCTGAAGCGGCAATGGTATTATAAATGTTGCTCTTACGATTCGTTGCGACAGCAAGAATCACAAAAGAGAACATTACAGTAGCACGAAGTACCGAAGGACTTAATCCTGTTACCATAGCGTACATCCACAAAGCACCCAGCACTATAATACACCTGAACGCCCTTCCTTGCTTCCAACGATCCATGAATCCCAGGATAAAGTTCAGAACCAGATATAGTATGCCAACATGTAGGCCAGAAACGGCCAGAACATGCATTGCTCCGGCATTGGAATATGCTTGGACCGTCTCTGCGTCAAGATAATCACGTTGTCCGAGTAATAATGCCGATGCAACTGCAAACTGCTCATTTTGAACTCCACTTGTTTCCAATAGCCCAAGGAATATCTTACGTAGTCGTTCAGCATATCTGAGTAGAAAAAAACCATCATTCTTGTTCAGGGAAATGAACTCCTCTGATCTAATATAACCACTCTCATATATCCCCTGATAGTTCATATAACTACGAAAATCAAATTGATTGGGATTTTTGGACCCTTCAATAGGGTTGAAATCAGATCGTATTGCGATCAGATCCCCGTAACGTAGACGTTCAGTTAGTGTGTCTTTCTCCAAATATCCTAACAGTTGGCCCGAAGCTTCATGGCATCCAATACTATCCAGAACACATCTGACACTTAATTTAACTTGAAACGATTTCGGTTTTTCAATCAATGAGGAGCTGACACTCGCAATGATGCAGTTATCACTGGACCTGAAGTTCTGATAAAAGTCTGACCTTGTTGAGGGTGTATTCCAGATCACCAAGAAAACGGCCGTAGTAAACAAAGCTGCATTGGCCAAAAATCCAAAAATCCAGGCCACCCGGAATGTTCGGGGCAAACCTGATAGTTTCACAACGACCAAAAGAACTAGTGAAAGCGAAGCAAATACACCCCAGAGATCACTAGTTGTCCCAGAATAAACGCCAAAAACGATTCCAATTACAAAAGGGATCAAAAATCTGATCAAGGGAAATGTTCGCCAATCAACCACCTTAGCAAAATACAAAGAAATCAACGATTCGAAGCAGTACCTACAATCGTGATTATCCCAAGGTCTATTAGTCCTTTTCGATCTATATTTGCACCATGTTTTCGAAAGAAGAACGAAGCGAGCACAACACCTTATTCTGGACTTCCTTTGGTAAGTATATGAGGAACCGTAATAGGTCGGCATCTCACCACAAAGTGAAATGGGTTAATTACAAAACCGGTGTCAATGACATTTACTTCCGACTGCACTGTGACAATAAAAATGCACAGATTTCGATAGATATTCAGCACAAGGATGAGGGTATACGTGAACTTTTCTTAGAGCAATTTTTACAACTGGAAACTGCATTAAACAACGAGCTAGGGGAGGAATGGGACTGGGATAAGGAGGCCAATACAGAAACTGGGCAACAGATAATTCGCATTTCTAAAACAAGAAATGGTGTGAACCTACACAACAAGAATGACTGGAATGAGATCTTTAAGTTCTTCGAGCCTAGATTAGTAGCGTTAGATTCTTTCTGGACCGAGTTCAATGATATCTTTATTATACTGTCCAAGTAATCAATAATTAATCAATAGAATTAGCAGGAAATCCCCGAAGGTCGAGTTTTATGCACAAAAAAACCCGACAAGAACTTTCTCATCGGGCATTGATATCGTTGTCTGACCTTACACTTCTTCGAAGTCTACATCAGTTACTTCTTCATCTCCTTCTTTTTCATCCGTTCCCTGCTCGGCACCATTCGCTCCGGGTTGATCTCCTCCGGTTTTCTGATACATTTCCTGACTTGCAGCCTGAAAAACTGTATTCAACTTTTCCATAGAAGTATCAATTCCATCCAGATCTTTCGCTCCATGGGCAGTTTTCAACTCAGCTAATGCCTCTTCTATCGGACCTTTCTTGTCTTCCGGCAGCTTATCTCCGTACTCTTTCAAGCTCTTTTCAGTCTGGAAGATCAGTGCGTCGGCCTGATTCAGTTTATCTACCTCCTCTTTCAATTTAGCATCAGCATCAGCATTCACCTCAGCCTCCTGCTTCATTTTTTCTATCTCTTCATCACTAAGACCTGAGGAAGCCTCTATTCTAACATTTTGCTCTTTTCCCGTAGCCTTATCGACAGCTTTTACCTGAATAATTCCATTGGCATCAATATCGAAGCCAACTTCGATCTGCGGCACTCCCCTAGGCGCTGGAGGGATATCCGAAAGTTGAAATCTACCTATTGTTCTGTTATCAGAAGCCATAGATCGTTCCCCTTGAAGCACATGGATCTCTACCGAAGGTTGATTGTCTGCAGCGGTAGAAAAAACCTGTGATTTATTGGTTGGAATTGTCGTATTCGCATCGATCAATTTGGTAAATACACCACCCATTGTTTCAATGCCTAACGATAAAGGTGTTACGTCCAATAAAAGAACATCTTTTACCTCACCAGTTAAAACACCGCCTTGAATTGCAGCACCTACAGAAACCACTTCATCCGGGTTTACTCCTTTGGAAGGAGCTTTTCCAAAGAATTTCTCAACTGCTTCTTGAATAGCTGGAATTCTAGTTGAGCCACCTACCAAGATAACTTCATCAATGTCCGAAGTAGACAATCCTGAACTCTTAAGTGCAACTTTACAAGGCTCGATTGTACGCTTTATCAAATCACTGACCAACTGTTCGAAAACTGCTCTGGAAAGTGTCCTTACCAAGTGCTTTGGCACTCCATCTACCGGCATAATGTAAGGTAAATTGATCTCTGTAGATGATGTCGATGAAAGCTCAATTTTCGCCTTTTCAGCTGCTTCTTTCAATCGTTGTAAGGCCATGGGGTCTTTTCTCAGATCGAGACCTTCATCTTTCTTAAATTCTTCTGCCAACCACGTAATGATCTTATCATCAACGTCGTCACCACCAAGATGCGTGTCGCCATCAGTAGCAAGTACTTCAAAAACACCATCTCCCAACTCGAGGATCGAAACATCATGTGTACCACCACCAAAATCAAATACAACTATTTTCTGATCTGACATCTTCTTATCCAACCCATAAGCTAACGCTGCCGCTGTTGGTTCATTAATAATCCTCTTTACTTCCAATCCTGCGATCTCTCCAGCTTCTTTAGTAGCTTGCCTTTGTGAATCATTGAAATATGCGGGAACGGTAATAACAGCTTCAGTAACCTCCTGACCCAAGAAGTCCTCAGCTGTTTTCTTCATTTTTTGAAGAATCATGGCAGAAATTTCCTGTGGTGTATATTTTCTGTCATCAATCTCAACCCTTGGCGTATTGTTATCTCCCTTTACCACCTTATACGTTACCCGTTCAACTTCCTTTTTACATTCGCTGAACTTATTGCCCATGAATCGCTTTATAGAATAGATGGTTTTTGTCGGATTGGTAATCGCCTGACGTTTTGCAGGATCTCCTACTTTTCTCTCTCCACCATCTACAAATGCCACAATTGAAGGTGTTGTTCTTTTACCTTCACTATTGGCAATAACAACCGGCTCATTTCCTTCCATTACGGAAACACACGAGTTAGTAGTTCCTAAGTCAATTCCAATAATCTTACCCATATTAATTTTTTTTCGTGTTCTATTATTCTAATATCCAAAACACAGTAGTATGATGCATCTACGTTTTGAAATTTATTCAATTCCGAAAGTCCAATTATAATGCCATCAAGTATTCTGATGGCAATTTTCCATTATTTGAGGAAAATATGACACATCGACTGTCACTATTTCTGACATCATGTCTGAAATCTGTGTTTTTAAGGAATTATGCTCCTTTGAGTGAATCAAGTAATTGTTGAACCTGTGGAATTAGCATTTCAGCTCCTGAATTGTCAATTATATAATTGGCATACACCCGTCTTTCCGCCTCACTCATCTGATTTCTAATTCTGGCTTTAACCTCCTCTTCAGGCACGCCATCTCTTTCCTTCACACGTTTGATCCTCAGATCTTCAGGTGCTTCAACTACAATTACCCTTTCGCACTGCTTGTAGGCGCCACTTTCAATTAAAATGGCTGCTTCCTTCACTATAATTCTTTCCTCATATTGATCTCTCCATTCGTCAAAATCACGAGACACGATTGGATGCACAAGTGCATTAAGTTGTTTCAATGCATCCGGGTCTGAAAATACCTTTCGAGCCAGAACCGTTGAATTTACATTCCCATCTACATATACTTCTGTTCCAAAGTTCGATTGGATGCTCTGAATCAGGTTGGGGTTCGAGTTCATCAGGTCTTTAGCCCTTAAGTCAGAATTATAAACAGGGATACCAAAAAGATCAAAGATCAAACATACCGTTGATTTGCCACTTCCTATACCTCCCGTTATACCTATTACCAAATCACTTACTTTGTTGCGCTATGGCATCCTCTTTAAACTCAGAAGCAATTGCTGATTTTTCGACCTTTAATTTGCCACCGTCTTCAGTTGCAATTACAACCGTGGCGTCTTTAACTGCCTCTATCTTCCCATGAACGCCACCGATCGTAACGATCCTGTCCCCTTTCTGCAAATTTTCTCTAAATGCTTTTGCCGCTTTCTGTTTCTTTTGATTAGGACGGATCATGAAAAAATAGAAAACGAAGAATATGGCTCCAAACATTACGATAGTCGTCCAGTTTATTCCTTCCGGTTTATCTGCTTCTAACGCTACTTGTAATAAGTTCATCTTTTGTTATTTTGCCCCAACTACTGAGGCGGTTAATATTAGTCTAGTTAAATTAGGGGTTGTATTCGCCATGATCGAGATCGATTTTGAATTCGACCCGGCATATTTCCCTTCAAATTGAGCTGTTATTGCCCCTGTTTCACCAGGAGGAATGGGTTCTTTGGGCCAATCTTTAAGTACTGTGCAATGGCAGCTTGGTTGGACCGAATGGATTAATAATGGTGACTCTCCTGTATTCTTAAAACCGAATACGTGTGTTAGTTTTTCACCCATTGCCACATTACCGAAGTCGTGTGACAACGCATCAAACTCAAATATTGGCGGGTGCTCCGGGTCTATCAGGTCAACAGTAATGTTGTGCTGATGATTTTGATCGGTCAGATTACATGACATCAACACTGTGCAAAACAATATATAAAGGATTTGTTTTTTCATTTTTATCCTATTAATCCCCTTCCCACTTTCTTGATGTCCCCACTCTCCATCATATCGTGAAAAGCTTTATCCAGGATCCCATTTATAAACCCATTGCTTTTAGGTGTTGAATAGAACTTGGAGATATCAATGTATTCGTTCAAAGTTACCTTTAACGGGATGGTTTCAAACTCCTGGGCTTCAGTCAGCGCAATTTTCATTAATAACGTGTCCATTAACGCAATTCGTTCTATTTCCCAATTCTTCGAATACTTCTGAATGATAGCCTGATTTGCCTCATCATTCATAATGGATCTTCTGAAAAGCATCCTGGCAAACTCCTTTTCGTCAGATTCATCTTTATACAAAGCTAAGATGGGGCTGTTCTTGTCTGTTTCTTCGTGGAAAGTCTTGATCGTCTTAAGGACCATACTACAGGTAAAATCTATATCGTCGTTCCAGTATATACTTTTCTCCTCAAAATAATTATGAATCTGATCAAAATTGGCAATAACTTTCTTGAATATTTTCAAAGCAAAAACCCGATCTTCATCCAACGAAGAAGATTCTGTCGCCATAAATTCCAGATAAAGCTCATCCTCCAGAATTTGGTAATATAGCTTTCTTACCAGATTCTTCTCACCTACACCTAGCCAATTGATCTTATGACTAACCGACGCCTCTTTCAACATCTTATTGCGGAAAAGGAAAGAGAATATTTTGTTGTCCACGAATTTCATATTCGGGTTAAGGTCAGCTTCAGACGGCATCTGTTTCTTCTTGTTTTCCTCAATTCGAAATTCTGCGAAAGCAATTAATTCTCCGAAAAGCAGCAGATAAAAGATGTACATCTCGTAAATCTTATTGATCCCAAAGAACAGTTCCTTCTCCCCCGCGGAATAATCATTGCCGTCCGACCTGTAAAAGGCGTATAATGCCTGCAACACCTTTATTCTTAAATGCCTCCTATTGAGCATACTTAAAGAACGTTTTCTATATTATGCGGACAATTCCGCAATTCGCTTTTCTGCTTTTCTGTTTGCCGCCAAATATGTTGGGATTCCCTCTGCTCTGGAGAATTGAATAATTTCCAACGTTGTTGCGTAAATATTCTCTGCCATCTTCATTACTTCTTCCCGTTGAAGTCCGGCCACCTCTCCATAGCAATTCATAACTCCACCGGCATTGATCAAATAATCAGGGGCATAAATCATTCCCCTATCTCTCAGCATTTCCCCATGTGCTTCCTCATCTTCCAATTGATTATTTGCTGAACCCGCAATTACCGAACACTTCAGTCTTTTCAGTGATTCATCGTTGATCGTTGCACCAAGTGCACATGGCGAGTAAATGTCGACGTCTAAGTCGTAAATGTCATCTAATCCAACAACTGTGGCTCCGTATTTTTTTGCAACGTGCTGTAGAGTGGGTTCGTGAATATCACTTATAAATAATTCAGCACCTTCTTTTGTCAAATGATCAACCAAATACTCTCCTACATGACCTACACCTTGAACGGCAATTTTCTTATTCGCAAGTGATTCTGTACCGAAATGAACCTTAGTAGCTGCTTTCATTCCCATATAAACTCCGTATGCTGTCACTGGAGATGGGTCCCCGCTTTTGCCTGGGAGGCCTGCAACATGCTTTGTTTCCTGAGCAACATAAACCATATCGGCAGGCGATATACCCACATCTTCTGCAGTTATGTATTTCCCGTTCAAGCTATCAACAAACTGCCCAAATCGTTTGAAAAGCTGTTTTGATTTGTCTCTTCTGGAATTACCAATTATCACTGCCTTTCCTCCACCTAGATTCAATCCTGAAATCGAATTCTTATAGGTCATCCCTCTTGATAATCGCAAAACATCGTACAGCGCTGTCTGTTCATTCTCGTATTCCCACATTCTAGTTCCGCCCAAAGCAGGGCCGCAAACCGTATTATGTATGGCGATAATTGCCTTAAGGCCGGTTTTAGGGTCTTGACAAAATAAAACCTGCTCATGTCCCATTTCAATCATCTGTCCCAAAACCTTAGCCCTGTCTCCCTTTAACTCATCAATTGATTGAACAGCCATTTAATTTGCGTGTTTATGTTAAAAACAAACCTAAATTTGTTCATGTTGCAACACTTAGTTTTCAACGTGCAAAAGTAGCATAATTAAATGAATTTGAGTCAATGAAATCACTTGCATATTTGAATAAATTTCTGTGGAAGTACCGTGGTCGATTATTCTTGGGCTTTTTATTCATTCTTGCTTCGAATATCATTCAAGCCATTATGCCAACTATAGTGCAAGGAGCAGTAGATCAGTTCAAACTGTTTATAGAGCAATACGCTATTGTAGAGTCAAAAGAAGTGTTCTATAAGGAGAAGATCCTTCCGTTTGCCGTC
>Ga0206681_10000742_pt1 | contig 16622 bp, 13 predicted proteins | sample M150012015metaG_FD_161048 | JGI IMG/M metagenome (GOLD analysis project Ga0206681, IMG submission 161048) | Ammonia-oxidizing marine archaeal communities from Monterey Bay, California, United States - M1 500m 12015 | ecosystem: Environmental > Aquatic > Marine > Intertidal zone | place: USA...
TAGAGCAAGAATTATTACAATGGAGATACCAAATATGACACCACTTAACCGCATAGCATATAACTCAATCATAGAATCCCTTTCATCTTCGACATTTTTCTCATAGCTCCCAGTAATGATTGATGATAATATGGAAATAACTATTGCAAATAAGATTGATACAAGTATGCTAATTCCAATACCTTGAACAAGCACTTGTGTAATTGAGGCGATACTCATATTGGCGGCTGCATTTAATTTAGAGTAAATCCAAATAATCGCTATTGCTGCAGAGATTATTTCTCCTAAAGTGTTTCTAAGTTTTATATTCATATTAATATTTATAAATTATCTGTTATGTAAAGTATAACATACTTTATGTAATATATATAATACTAATTGTAATCTATATAATACTATATGTAAATAATATATTACATTAGAAGGTAGTTAATAACAAATCAACCTCAATTTTCAAAATTTCACACCTAACCCAGTTTCTCCTGATTAATTTGTATTGAAAAATACTGCTGTTAAAATGAACTATTTATTTAACAGGCTATTAACTATGAGAACTATGAGTTGTAAACAGCTTGGAGGTGCGTGCGATAAATTATTTACAGCAAATACCTTCGATGAAATCTCAGAGTTGAGCCAAGCTCACGGTAAAGAGATGTTTGAGATTGGGGATGAGGCACACCTAAAAGCTATGAGTGAAATTAGCGTATTGATGCAAGACTCATCAGCTATGGAGCTTTGGGTTAACAACAAGAAGTTAGAGTTTGATTCTTTGCCTGAAGATTAAAGCTCTATTCACTATGAGTGGTTTGAATGATGATAATTTGGAGGAGAACCGTTGGATTTAAAAATTGTATACTTTGATATTCCTTTTTGGCGAGGTGAAGTAGCAAGACTACCCTTATTTATTGCAGACATAAGTTTTGAAGATTATAGGATTAAGACTGCTGAGGAAAATAATTTCCTTAAAGAGAATGGAAGATTGAAGGATGGTACATTAATCCCTTTCCGTCAATTACCAGTACTAGTTATAAATGGCCAAAGTATAGCTCAAACTGGAGGTATCGCTAGAATATGTGGCAAGCTAAGTGGTATGTACCCTGAAGACATGATTGAGGCTGGTAAAGTAGATCAAATCATTGACACTGTTACAGACATTAATGAGCTATTAAATCCTTCCATGAGAGAAAATGACCAAGCTAAAAAGAAAGCAATGCGGGTTGAGTTAACTAATAACGATTTACCAAAATACTTTGGTTATTTAGAAGACATCCTGAATGCAAACAATTCAAGTTGGTTTGTTGGTGATAAGATGTCCATTGCAGATATTGCTGTATGGAGTCTATTAGGCTGGATAGCTTCTGGAATTCTTGATGACATTTCTCCAGAAATTATTAATCCTTTTGAGGGATTAAAAAAGTTATATATAGAAGTAAACAATAATCCTCGCGTCAGGGAATGGAAAATTAAGACTTATCCTCAAGAAAAAAAATCAGATAAAGAATACAACTTAGACGTACCTGATAGTATATAAATACACCAAAACAACACACACTCAACACAGCATCTTTACATACATTACTGCACAATAATGACTTTCTAATAACCGGAAGTCTTCATGAAATACCTAAAATTAATTAGAACCTTTGTTGTTGGTTTTGGTTCTCTTATCACCTTTGTACTTGCCATTGCAGCACTAATTATGCTTTACTCAGACGTCGTTATGGCCAATATATCTTTCAGTGATAAGACATCACAGAGTGTATCGTCGAGCACTAACCCGGTCAACCAGGTAGGCACTGGTTCAATAATTTATAAATACAAAGACAAAACAAAGTTTACCCAGTCCGCTCTCGACACTATGGTTGATATGAACATAACTGGAGTAACAAACAGGGTCAGAGTTGAACAGACATTTACCAACCCGTCAAATGACTGGGTGGAGGGTGTTTATGTGTTCCCTTTGCCTGAAGATTCGGCCATAGACCATCTAACATTGTTCGTAGATGGACGCATTATAGATGGCCAGATAAAGGAGCGCAAAGAGGCAAAAAAAATATACAACAAGGCAAAAAATGAGGGCAAAAAGGCAGCCATAATTGAGCAACAGAGACCAAACATTTTTACCACCAGTGTTGCCAATATACCTCCAGGAGGAACTATAAAGATAGCCATAGAGTACCAACAAGCCGTACTGATAAAGGATGAATCGTTTTCGATAAGGTTTCCAATGACGATAGGTGACAGGTACATACCGGGAGTACCAATATCGACGCCATATGACTCTATGGGAGTGATTCCAAACACTCACACAGTTAAGGACGCATCAAAGATAACGCCACCTACAAGTAAACATGTTGACAGACCATTATCGATTAATATAAACCTTAAGGCCGGATTCGATCTCGAGTCAATTGAATCTTCTTACCACGCCATACAGGTCGACGAGATAAACAATCTCACTAAACGCATAAAGTTAACTAACGACACGACACAGGCCGATCGCGACTTTGTACTTAACTGGAGAGCTAACAAGGGTCTACAACCAGACGTTGCAATATTTACTCAACAAAAAGGAGAAGATAACTATCTTATGCTTATGGCTACTCCACCAAAACTCGAAGCATTCAAAAAGAGTAACACGCCACGTGAAGTTGTATTCATAATCGATTCGTCAGGCTCGATGGGTGGCGGCTCAATGACTCAAGCCAAGAGCGCACTGCACAGAGCAATTCAAAGACTAAAGCCTACCGACAGGTTTAATATTATTGATTTCGATTCTAAATTTGACCCGCTCTTTTATAACCCTATGCCGGCAATCTATATGAACATCAAGCGTGGCGCCTGGTTCGTTAACAACCTAGATGCAGATGGCGGAACAATGGCACTTGGTGCTATCAAGTACGCACTAGAATCACGAGACATTAGGTCAAATGACTATCTACGTCAGATAATATTTATCACTGACGGGCATGTAGGCAATGAGCAGGACCTGTTTAGAGTGGTTCGTGAAAGTATGCATGACGATCGTATATTCACTATAGGTATCGGTTCTGCCCCTAACTCATACCTCATGACCAAGATGGCGGACCTAGGAAAGGGCACATTCACCTATATAGGGAGCAACTCTGAGGTTGAGGACAAAATGCTCAAGCTGTTTGATAAGCTAGAGTCCCCAGCACTAACCAACATTGATATACAGTTTCCAGAGGGAGTAGAGGCCGAACAAGCCTTAGGCTCTCTTGGTGACCTTTATGCAGGTGAAACTATTAGTGCAGTATTTAAACTGAATGTGCTGCCTAGTTCACTAGATGTTAGTGGTAATTCAGTTGATGGAGTCTATGCAAAAAAAATAGACATTGGAATAAACAACAACACTACAGGAATAGATGTGTTGTGGGGTAGACGCAAGGTTGAACAGTTGATGGACAAGTATCACTCCAACATGCGACTGGTTGATCGAGACCAGACAAAACTAGAGATTACAAATTTGGCACTCAATTATCATTTGGTTTCTAAGTTCACCTCGCTCGTTGCGGTCGACGTCACTAATTCCCGCTCACAAGAGGATCCACTAATAATGAAGGCAGTAACTAAAAAGAAGAAGGCGCTGCTTCTCAAAAAGTCTATGTCTGCAACAGACAGACCTTTATTAGAAGAGGCAAAGCTAGCTAGCATGGTTAAAATGTCAATTAGTGCACCAAAAACTGCAACCAACTCAACATTTTGGCTAATATTGGGACTACTAATAATGATAATAGCTTATATATCTAGTTTTAGAGCTAAGAGTGCGTAAGGTTATACTTTTGAGTCTAATTGGGCTAGGTGTGTTTGCCTACGGGGCATACATTCCGGTCAAGGCTGAGCTGGCTCAATACCTTATACGTAGTGCCTGGGACGAAACTGTTTCAGAGGGCAAAGAAGTTAAGCCATGGGGTTGGGCGGATATGCATCCGGTTATGCGTATAAAGTCTAAAAAACATAAACTGGACTTGATAGTTTTGTCTGGAGACACTGGCAACGTTTTGGCTTTCGGTCCTGGGTTAAATGAGAGTTCATTTTATCCAGGATTTGGTGGTACAGCTATGGTCTCTGCGCACCGAGATACGCACTTTGAGTTCTTACAAAATGTAGATATAGGTGAGAAATTTATAGTCAACAGTAAAGCTGAAAATAATGAACTGATATACGAGGTAACCGATATAAAGATTATTGATTCTGACAGACAGGGGGTTATCATTAATCAGAACCAAGAAGAAATAAAGCTTGTTACTTGTTACCCGTTCAATGTCCCGATAGCGGGTGGCCCGTTACGCTATATCGTTACTGCATCTTTAATCAATATATAGCCCTAATTAATTTATTAATTGGTTTTTTCATCTTTATTTAATAGGCCCACAATTATCACTGCGAGAAGACCGATACCATAAACTGGTAGTAGTGGTTCCTGGAAAAATATAATCAAATACAGTGCTGACAGGACTGGCGTTAGAAATACCAATGGTGCAACAAAAGAAGCCTCGGCCTCTTTAAGGGCCTTTATCCAAAATATATATGAGAACCCGTTTACGAATAGACCGTTCACCAAAACAGGAACAATGGAGTCTTTTGTTGGCAATGAAAAGTCTGAAAACAACAACATTGAAACAAGAGATGCAATGCTCGCTGTCAGAAAAAATATCGTTATCATCGTGTAGGGTTCTAGATTTACCTTCTTGCTTAGAACTGAGAACAAGCCAAAAGAGAGTGCAGCTCCTATAACTAGCATATCAACGAAATAGTTGTCTAGGTGGATTTCGGTAATATTGCCTTTAGTTAAGACCAGCGCTACACCAACAAAGCCAAGCAAAACTGCCAGTCCACGTCGCGGTGTAAGTTTTTCGTTAAGAATAAAGACCGAAAAAAGAACGATAAAAATGGGCCAGCTATATTGTAGTACCAGTACCTCTAGTCCTTGCGCATTTGCGTACCCGAAGTAGAGCAAGATGTAGTAAAGGTAGGTTCCTAAGAAGCCTAGAATGATTGCACTTATCCAGTCACCAGGCTTGTAGGACAGGAACTCTTTACTCTTTTTGACGATAGATGTTGCAACAAGTAACGCAATAAATGAGACTGAACTAGACCAAAAAAGAAACTGATGATTATCGAGGTTTGCCTGGCCCAACTTTGAAACTACCGGAATGAGCCCCCATAGGGCTACACAGATAAGTGTATAAATGATTGCTTTTGTTTTACTTTCCATTCCATTTTGGGGCTCTATTTTCAGAAAAAGCTAGTGGCCCCTCTTTGGCGTCTTCAGATTCCAGCATTCTGCTATAGTCGTCTACCTTGCCGGAGCGCATATAGTCGAATGCAGACTCTAAATCCATGCCCTCAGTTTGTTTTATAACTGACTTAATAGCTGCCAATGATAGTGGTGCAGATTGCGCTATCTGATGTGCCCACTCTATGGCTTGTTTTTTTAAAGTTTTTACTGGACATGCTCTGTTTACTAAGCCATATTTTTTTGCCTCCTCAACATCCATCCTGCGTCCAGTCATTAGTAGGTCCATTGCTACAGATTTAGGTAAACGTCGAGGTAACCTAAGAACCCCACCACTATCAGGAATAAACCCTAGTGTAGCCTCAGGTACAAAGAACTGTGCATCATCAGAAGCAATAATTAAATCAGCTGCCAGTGCTAACTCAAAACCACCACCAACCGCTAAACCGTTAACTGCAGCAATGACTGGTTTATTTAAGTCCCAAAGCTCGGTAAGTCCTGCAAACCCTCCCGGACCAAAATCTGCATTCACTGCCTCTCCATCTACTGCAGCTTTTAGGTCCCAACCTGCAGAAAAGAAGCGCTCACCGGAACCAATTATTATTGCTACCCGTAGTTCTGGGTTATCTCTAAAAGAAATAAAGGCGTGCCCAAGAGCGTGGCTAGTTTCAGCATCTATAGCGTTAGCTTTAGGGCGATCGAGAGTTATTACCAATACATCATCAATAATTTCAGTGGAGACAGATTTGTTCATATAGCTTCCTTTAATTTGTATTAAGTTTTTTCATCATTAAGTTTAATTAAGACGTCGACCGCGGTGGCACCTTTACCTTGTGGAAAAACTAGCAATGGATTTACATCAAGCTCGATAACCTGATTATCTTTTACGAATTTAGCAACAGCCATGACTGCATCTACTATAGCATCAATGTCGCCACTAGGTTTGCCTCTATAACCACCAAGTATTGGCGATATCTGTAGCTGGGATAGGGCGCTAAGTATGTCTTGCCTGTTAATAGGAAACAGTAGCGCAGCGCTATCATTTGTAAGCTCTACCAACACACCTCCGCTACCTATAACCAAGTAACTACCAAACAGTGGATCAAAGCTCGCACCAATAATTAGTTCTGCTACAGCGCCATCAAGCATACTTTCAACTAGCAGGTTTGGCTCTATAGATAACAAATCGTTTACAGCTGAGGTGAGCATTTCAGCATTATTAATGTTTAATCTGACACCTCCCATCTCAGTCTTGTGAACTAAAGATGCTCCTGAAACCTTAACGGTGACGGGGTAGTTTATTTTTTCTGCAACTGCAAGCGCATCTTCGATACTGTTGACCAGCTCGCCATTAGGCACACCAAGCCCATACCCAGCTAGTAAATTTTTACCATCGAACTCATTAATTATTTTTTCACTCTTGTTGTCGTATCTAATAACCTTTATTGGTTCAATTGTTGCCAACGAAATGTCATCTATTGCCTTAGAGAATCTGTAAGCATGGTGTAAAGATTTTAGGCAAGTGTCAAGACCAATCATTGGAATTATGCCTTTACTTTTGCATTCACTAATGATGCGTTTAGGCATACAGTCAGATATCGATGCCAGGACGATAGCTTTGTTACCTGTGGCGATTGAAGCATCACACAGAGCTTTGAAGGTGAGGTCCCATTCATGGTGCTTGGATTTGTCCCCTTTGGGCCAGTCTAAAAGAAGCATGGTTGCGCTAAAGTCAGCACTCATCATTGCCTCAAAGCAGGCAGCAGTTCTATCTCTATCACCCCAAACAAAGGTATGGTAATCTAACGGATTGTCAACCTTTACATAATCATTTAGTGTTGCTTTTATAGAGTCTTTATGTTCCCTATCAAGGCTTGGAAAAACAACGTCTAGCCCATCAATCAGGTCAGCCATCATACCAGCCTCTCCCCCAGAGCAACTCATCGAGGCTAACTTGTTGTTTTGCATGGGTCCCAATGTGCTAAGTAACTTTAAGGTTTCCAAGAACTCCGGTACGGTGTCAACTCTGGCTATACCTAGGCGCTTAAATAAAACGTCAAACAACTGGTCTGAACCGGTCAAAGAGCTAGTATGACTAAGAGCTATCTTGGCAGAAGAGTCTGTACGTCCGCTCTTTAAAGTGACAACGGGGATCTTCTTTTTTAGTGCCCTCGTGGCTACAGCATCGAAATCCTCGATATCTTGAATTCCCTCTATGTGTAGTCCGATAGCACAGACTCTGTCATCATCCAGTACCGCATTCATAATATCAGAGATACTGGTTATTGCTTGGTTACCAATCGTAAACATGAGAGCAATATCTAGTCCGATATCCTGCATGGTCATGTTTAGACCTATATTGCCGCTCTGAGTAATAATAGCTACACCACTATCAACAACATCACATCCATGAGTGTCTGGCCATAGTGCCACCTTATCCAAATTATTGATAAGCCCATAACAGTTAGGACCAATAATAGGCATGTTTGCGGCAGCATCTGTCAATCTATTGTTTCTAGTGTGGCCGTCATCACCGACCTCCCCGAATCCTGATGCATACACTACTGCTCCACCACAACCCATATCACTCAGATCTCTAACAACATCAATTGTTGACTCTGCGTTGACTGCAATGAATGCGGCATCTGGCGGGTAGGGTAGCTCTTTTATACTTTTAATGCAGTCTATACCCTCGATACTTTGCCTGTTTGGGTGTACGCACCATATTTCACCATCATAGCCCATCTTGAGGCTCTCTTTTATAGCAAAGTTGGCGCCCTTGTTACCAACAACTACTATAGATCTCGGAGATATAAGTCGACTTAAATTAGACCCAGCCATAAGGTTAATTTATTCGTGAGGCCTTAGTAGGGACCTGGAGATAATGTGCCTCTGTATTTCACTTGTTCCGTCCCATATACGTTCTACACGGTGGTCCCTCCATATACGCTCTAGTGGCATATCGTCCATTAAACCCATGCCACCTAGTATCTGTATCGCCTCATCAGAAACCATAGCAAGCATCTCTGTGGATTTCAGTTTTGCCATTGCTGCATCAGTATTGGTCATTTCACCTTTTGAATCCTTCCATGCAGCCCTAAGTGTAAGTAAATCTGCGGCCTGTATCTCCATTGACATGTCTGCAAGCTTGAAAGAGACTCCTTGAAATTTTCCAATAGTTTGCCCGAACTGGACACGGGTAGCGGCCCACTCAGTTGCAATTTCTAGGGCCCTCTCTGCTCTACCTAAGCACATAGCTGCTACCGACAAACGTGTCGCACCTAGCCACTCATTGGCAACATCAAAACCTTTGTTGACCTGTCCCAATACCTGGGATTCATGTACACGGCAATTATCAAAATTAAGAATACAGTTATGGTAACCACGATGCGATACACTGTTATATCCTGGTTCAACAGAAAATCCATCCGTACCCTTGTCTATTAAAAAGCTAGTGATCTTGTTTTTCGTTCCTTTGTCGGTCTCCTCAGTACCAGAAGACGCAAACAAAATAACGTAGTCAGCAATGTCGGCGTGGCTTATGAAGTGTTTAGAGCCGTTAATTATAAAGTGATCTTTATCGCGAACTGCATTGCATTGCATAGAGCGCAAATCTGAACCAGCATTAGGCTCTGTCATTGCTAGGCACTCTAGCTTGTCACCAGTTATTGTAGGTAGGAGGTAATTGTCAATCTGTTCACCCTTGCATGCCAAAAGTATATTGCTTGGTCGGGCAACAATATATTGCAGACCAAAGCTCGCTCTGCCAAGCTCTTTTTCCATAAGGCAAAGTGTCAGTGTGTCTAGTCCACCGCCGCCATATTTCTCAGGCATGTTGGCTGCGTATAGTCCAAGGTCAATAGATTTCTGCTTGATATTTTCAATCACACTGGCACTGATGTGGTTACTTTTTTCAACCTCATCTTCGTACGGGTAAAGTTCCTGTTCAACAAACTTCTTCACCGTATCGATGATCAACTGTTGTTCGTTTGAAATTTCAAAGTCCATACTATTTCCTATTTTTTTGTTGGTACGCGCATAACTCTGCCTTGCTCTTTTGGAGCTGGAAGGTTTTGATGTTGATGCCATATCTTTTTGAGTATTTCTAAGACAGGTTTATCTATATCGCATGCCTTTGATTTTTTGGTGTCAACATGCAACAACATTTGCTCAGTTGTTGCTAGTAACTCTCCACTCTTAGAGTTAAACATTTTATGAAAAAAATGCAGCCTCTTGTTGTCAAGACCAATTATTTGAGTAGTAAATTTTAATGGATCACCGTTTGATGCCTCTAGATAAAAATTAATATGAGTTTCAACGGTATAAAAAGATTTACCTGCTAAACGGTAATCCTCGTTAATTCCAATATATCTAAATAAGGCATCAGAAGCATCACCAAATGCGTAAAGATAGAAAGACTCACTCATATGGCCATTGTAGTCAATCCAGTCAGAATGCACTTCGGCTTGATAAAGAGACAATGGTTCATTGAGATTATCGCTCAAAGAATAATTTATATAATCGCGACCAAGGTAGATGTCATTATCCATAAGCAAACCTCAATATTTTTTTTGAATAATACACTCAAACCGGGACTCTGTTTATTTAAAATATTTGCTAGCTAGAAAAAATATTGCTATATGTGCCTTTATATTTAAGATCTTGAGTGCTATTAAAGCGCTATTATTAATCTTTATTAGTGATTGTATGTCTCAAGAACTAGTTACTTGTCAGAACCGTAGTATGCCAATAATTTATCTAGTTGAAACAGAACTGAACCTAAAGAAGGGACTAATATTCTGTATTATATGAGCAACAATCTAATAATTTTTTTGTATATTAAATATGTATGTCTGAACTGATTATAACTGTCGCTACATTAGTATGTGGAATCGCGCTTGGCTGGTTCCTTAGGTCAAAGTCTACCCCCAAACAAGAAAACAATACAGCAGAGATGGGCTCACTCAGAGATCGCCTTATAGAGTCAGAGAAGCGCGAAAGTGTTGCCAACACGAAGCTCGATAATTTGTCGGAAAAATATATTGAGGAGAAGTCTAGGCTGGAAGAATTAAAGGCTGAGATGCAGAACAGTTTCAAGGCTCTGGCTGCTGACATTGCCAAGGGTAACTCTGAAGAGTTTCTAAAGATAGCGGGAGAAAAGTTTGACTCCTTAGCCAAGACGTCCGAAAAGACACTGGATGAGAAAAAGAAGCTGATAGACCAAAACCTTGAAGGCATGAGCAGTAAGCTTGAGGCAATCACCAAGCAGTCCACCGAAATAAAAACCTCCCTAGAAGAAAGTAAATCAGAGACCGAAAAGTTAAGGAGCACTACTGGCAAGTTGCGTGAAATATTATCCTCATCGCAGAAGCGTGGGCAGTGGGGCGAGAGGATGGTTGAGGACATTTTGCGATTTATAGGGCTACAGGAACGCATCAATTATAAGAAGCAGTCAGTTGTAGAATCTGGACAGAGGCCAGACTATACGTTCCTACTACCCAAAGACAAGGTACTCAATATGGACGTTAAGTTTCCACTAGATCACTACGAAAAGTTTGTGGTTTCTGAAAATAAGAATGAAATTGAAGTAGAAAAAAAGGCTTTTCTGAGTGATGTAAAGAATCACGTCAAGGAGATCGCCTCTAGGGAATACATCGATACCGCTTCCGGTACTCTTGACTATGTAATGATGTTTATTCCTAATGAATCTATATACGCCTTCATTAACGAGGAGGACCCTGATCTCATTAATTTTGCTCTACAAGAGAGGGTTCTACTTTGTTCACCATTGACGCTGTATGCAGTGCTATCTTTAATACATCAGGCTACAAAAAACTTTGCTATGGAGGAGAAGGCAACCGAGATACTCAAGTTGTTGCAAGGTTTTAGCGTTCAGTGGGACAAGTACGTAAACCAAATGGACAAGCTAGGTCGAAGCATTGATGCCACCAAGAGTAACTATGAAGAGTTAACATCGACACGTACCAGGGCACTACAAAAGCCGATCAGTAAGATTGAAGAGCTGTCCCAGTCCCAGTCACGCCTAGATTCAGAATAAGGGGCCTATAGCTATTTAATTGAACGGAATCTTGGATACCTTGGCAGATCTGCGTCCCCAAGGCGTTTCCACATCCAGTTTAGTTCCTAAGCCGCCCAAATGAGAATTCACCGTTGCGAAAGCTATGTTCTGTTTAAGCCTTGGTGAGTAGGCAGTACTGGTCACTTTGCCAGACAACTTGTTGCTATTGAAAATCTTCCAGTTATTTTCACAGGCGCCGGGCAATTGTTCACCATCAATCACCAGCCCTACTATTTTGTTTTTGACTCCTTGTGAACTGATCCTTTGGAGTGCCTCTCTACAAATGTAATCGGCGCCCTTATCAATCTGAATAAAGTTATTCAGAGGTAGCTCTAGTGGGTTGTTTTCAATGTTCATGTCGTTGCCCCAAGAAAACAGCCCAGACTCGATACGTTCAATATTGTTCGGTGTGGCAGGCTTAATGTCATACTTCATACCTACCTCCATGACCCTTTCCCATAGCTCCTCACCCCTAGTTCCATCCATCAAGTACAACTCAAAACCTCCCTGCTTACTCCATCCAGAGCGTTGCACTATAAGGGGTATCCCGTCTAGCTCAAATTCTTTAAAAAAGAAGTACTTCAGTTCAGCAACCCATTCTCCAAGAAGATCAATCATCAATGGCAAATTGTTGGGCCCTTGTATCGCCAATGGTGATACATCGGGTTCACGAATTTTAACGTTCCAACCTAAACCTTCAGCTAGGCCCTTTGTCCATAACAAAACATCGCTATCGGCAATCGATAGCCAAAACTTATCCTTAGAGATTCTTAGTATTATCGGGTCATTAATGATGCCACCATTCTCATCAGTTATTAGGGCATATTTGCCTTGCCCAATCTGTAACTTACTTAGATCTCTGGGTGTTATGTATTCAACGAATCGGTACGAGTCAGGGCCACTTATTTCGACCTGCCTTTCACCAGCAACATCCCAAACAGTTACATTGTTGACTAGGTTCCAGTAGTCTTTTTCTGGGTCCTCGTAGGATGTTGGCATGAGCATATGGTTGTATACCGTAAATGTTTTAGCCCCATACCTAATAGTTGCATTATAGTAGGGTGATTTGCGTATTCGACCGGACACAGTAAGTTCTATATTTTGGCTCATTTTTTGTAGTTATTTTTTATTCAATAAAGCGCGAATTATAGCACTTAATATAGTTACAAATGATTTTCCAAAAAATAAGTAAATGTTTGAAAATAAATTTATAATGTGGTTCTTATATTAAGATATATTATAGAATTTACGGGAGTATATAGATGGGCAAATCATCATTTCTTGGTCCAGAAACAATAGCACTATACAGTGGCTATCAGCCAGACCCATTATACGGGTCTCGGGCCACACCAATATATCAGACAACCTCATATGCGTTTGAAACAGTAGATGAGGGTGCCTCTTTATTTAATATCGAGAAGGGTGGGCACATATATAGTCGCATCACCAACCCAACGGTTGCAATACTAGAGCAAAGGATTGCAGCACTTGAGGGAGGCTCTGGTACAGTTTGTACTGCATCAGGGATGAGCGCACTTTTCGTTACATTCATTACCCTGTGCTCTGCCGGAGACCATATAGTTAGCGCTACTCAGATTTACGGCTCAACCGCAACCCTGCTAAGGCACACACTTAAACGTTTAGGTATAGATTGCACCTTCGTTCCTATAAATGATGAGGTTGCCCTAAAGGGGGCCATACAGAAAAACACCAAGCTCGTTTTTTGTGAATCCATAGGAAACCCTGGTCTCGAGGTCTCTGACCTGCCAGCTATTGCAGATATAGCTCATGAGAACGGTATACCTGTAGTTGTTGATGCTACCTTTGCAACGCCATCACTATGCAAGTCATTTGAGCATGGTGTTGACATAGTTGTGCATTCGGTAACCAAATGGATGGGAGGTCACGGAGTGGCTATCGGAGGAGCTATAGTTGATGGCGGCTCATTTGATTGGGGTAAGCACGGCAAGCACCCAACAATCACCGAGCCTTACGACCCGTTCCATGGTATCAGTTTTTGGGAAGAGTACGGGCCATCCGCATTCGTCATGAGGATTAGAGCTGAATCGATGCGTGATCTAGGTCCTTCAATGAGCCCCCATACCGCCTTCTTGTTGTTGCAGGGCATAGAGACACTTGAATTGAGAATGCAAAAGCACGTTGAGAATGCCAAAAAATTAACCCAGTGGCTACTTAAACAGGAACTGGTCACATGGGTCAACCACCCAGACTTACCAGACAATCCAACACACAGTATTGCCGAGAGGTTGTTCCCGTATGGGGCAGGGTCTATGCTCTGTTTTGGGGTTGTCGGTGACAGAGATGGAGGTAGCGCTTTTCTTGATGCTCTAGAGCTCTGCTCTAACCTAGCAAATGTAGGTGACTCGAGAACGCTCGTATTGCACCCAGCCAGTACTACCCACTCTAGGATGGATAACGATGCAATGATAGCTGCAGGTATCAGTCCAGACCTTATCCGGGTATCTGTCGGAATTGAGTCAATAGAGGACATCATTCAGGACTTTAAGGTAGGTCTGAGAGCAGCCGGAAGACTAACCAAATGATTATAAACGTTGGAGGAAACGAAACCTTCGTTGCTACAGGTGGGCAGGCCTTTGATCCGAAAAAACCTACGGTGGTTTTTGTGCACGGTAGTGGGCTTGATCATCGATGTTGGGCTTTACAGTCTAGGTGGTTTGCGTTCCACGGATACTCGGTATTTGCTCCAGACTTTCCTGGCCACAGTCTGTCAAAAGGAGAACCACTATTGTCGATAGAGGAGATGGGTGAATGGCTTGTGGAGGCTTTAGTTGTTGCTGGAGTTGAATCAATACACCTGGTTGGACACTCTATGGGCTTTTTAATAGTACTTGAGTCAGCAAGCCTGCTTGGTGATAGGCTTAAATCTATTACCGCTGTCGCTAGTGCGGCAGCAATACCTGTAAACGAGGAGTTGATTTCTACAGCAGAAACTTCAGCTACCAATGCTGCAGACTTGATGTTGCGGTGGGGCTTCGGTTCACACACACAGTTAGGTTCTAGCGCTGTACCAGGTATGCAGCCTATAGCCATAGGAAGACAGATAATGTCTGACAATCCGCTAGCAATTGATCTTAAGGCTTGTCGTGACTATAGCGCAGGAAAGTCTAGGGCTGAAAGCCTGAGCTATCCAGCCAACGTTATCCTGGCAGATGAAGACAAAATGACGCCATGCAATTTTGGGTTAGAGTTAGCCTCTAGCCTTAATGCTAATGTATCTACAATAAAAAACAGTGGCCACATGTTGCCCATGGAGTCGCCAAAAAGGACACTAGACGCGATTAAATCTTTTGTAATCAAGAACTCCAATTAGATAAACCAAGACAGATGAAAAATATCATTAAAAAGGTCGGCGTTATTGGTGCAGGTACTATGGGTGCAGGAATAGCAGGACAGGTTGCCAATGCAGGAATTGAAGTAATATTGCTAGACCTTCCTAGCGAGAATGGTGACGTAAACTCTTTATCTAGAAAAGGTTTAGACAGGATCAAGAATGACGATATGCCTGGACTTGTAAGTGAACACGCTGAGTCATTAATTTCTATAGGAAACATTAGAGACGACCTTGACAAGTTAGCTGACTGTGACTGGGTAGCAGAGGCCATTGTCGAGAGGTTAAATCTAAAACATCAACTATATAGAGACCTGATTGATTGTTGTGACCCTGAAACAATAATAACCTCAAACACCTCAACAATACCTATAGCTTTGTTGACTAAAGGTATGCCAGAATCGTTTTGTCAAAGGTTCGCTATAACCCATTTCTTTAATCCGGTCAGATATATGCGCTTACTTGAGCTTGTGAGTGGCGAAAAAACTTCAAAAGAGGTGATAGATAGGCTCCATAATTTCAGCGAGATGAAGCTAGGTAAGGGGGTAATTCTGTGCAAAGATAGGCCAGGATTCTTGGCTAACAGGGTTGGCGTGTTTGCTATCCAGTGTGCCTTAAATATCGCATTCGAGATGGGCCTGTCGCCGTGGGAGGCTGACGCCGTGTTTGGTAGGCCACTCGGTTTTCCGAAGACCGGCGTGTTTGGGCTTTATGACCTTATAGGGATTGATTTGATGGTTGATGTTGCCCAAAGTCTGGTCAACATTCTACCACCCAGTGACCCATTCCATCAATACTCAAGAACTAACGATTTTGTTGACAACATGATTACAAATGGGCAAACCGGAAACAAAAACAGTAAGGGTTTTTATCGAGACCAAGGCAACCTAACAGAGGCACTTAACTTTGACACCGGTGAATACGTTTCTTACTCCAGGATTAGGTCTGACTTGTTAGAAAGTAGTGAAAGTTACGGACCCAGAAAACTGCTTGAAGATGGTGGCGAATATGGACAATTTGCTTGGAGAGTTCTGTCAGAGGTTCTTTGCTATGCTGCTTCAATAATTCCAGATGTGACCAGCAACCCTGCAGACATAGATGACGCAATGAAGCTTGGATATAATTGGACCAAGGGGCCATTCGAGATACTTGACGATATAGGGCATCAGTACTTTGTGGATAGGCTAAAGGGTGAGGGCAGAGATGTGCCCGAGTTCTTAGTTAATAATAAGGGGGACAGATTCTATGTCGCATCAAAAAGGGAACTAAAGGTTCTTCAGTATGGAGGATCTTATGAAAAAATTATGCACTCCGCTGGGGTCCTACGTTTTTCAGAGATTAGGAAAACTTTGAAGCCACAAAACACGAACGAAGTGGCAAGCTGGTACGAGTATGATGGCGCAGCATTGGTCGAGTTTCATTCAAAGGCGAATACCCTTGATGGTGGTTCGTTAGATATACTGTCTGACGCTCTAGAACAGGCCGAAAGTGTAGGGCTTAGGGGCGTTATTGTGCATAACGACTCACAACACTTCTCATGCGGGGTCAGCCTTTGGTCGGTCAGAGAGTGCTTTGAGTCGGAAGATTACCATAAACTTGACAGTTTTTTGAAGCACTTCCAAGACACCATGTCTATGATGCGTAACTCTGCGCTGCCAGTATTATCGGCCCCTGTAGGTATGTCTATAGGTGGAGGATTTGAAGTGGTGCTTCATACCGATAGAGTGATTGCCAACACAAACTCTGTCATGGGCCTTGTAGAGTCGGGCGTAGGATTAGTGCCAGGGGGAGGAGGATGCAAGGAGGTTCTTTATAGATGGAACAATCTACTTGAGGACCCTAGAGTTGCTGCCTGGAATGCCTTTATGAATATAGGTCTCGGTAGACTCGCTAGGTCACCTTATGAGGCCGAA
>Ga0206681_10000747_pt1 | contig 16585 bp, 5 predicted proteins | sample M150012015metaG_FD_161048 | JGI IMG/M metagenome (GOLD analysis project Ga0206681, IMG submission 161048) | Ammonia-oxidizing marine archaeal communities from Monterey Bay, California, United States - M1 500m 12015 | ecosystem: Environmental > Aquatic > Marine > Intertidal zone | place: USA...
TGCCATTATTAGCACTGATTATTGCAAGAGGTTGTGTATTAATTCCTTTGAATGCATCCCGGCGAGTTGAATGCATCTTTCTAACGCCAATTCCTGGATAGACTGAACATTCCCCATCATTTGAACTGGTATGCATTACTACGACTACTGAATCCCCTGCTCCACCGATTGGAGAGGGTGCATTTGCAGCCCAATGTACAGCAGCAAGTAGATTTTCAGCAGCATCAGAAGACCCTCTATCGCTAGAGCGTTGCGAGCCAACAATGGCAATTGGCCTTGGGCTTTTACCACCAGAACCTGCCCATGAAAATGAAAGAGCAGCGGCAGTGTAGTGGAGTGTATCGGTTCCTTGTGTAATGACAACTCCATCAACTCCATCAGCGAAAGCCTGCCTTGATGCTTCTATGATTTTGTTCCAGTGTTGTGGTCTCATATCATCTGAAAACATATTTCCTAATTTTATGGCTTCAATATTTGCAATATTCTTTAGTTCAGGTATTGATGAAATTAATTCATCCGGCTCAAATCTTGCTACTACTGCGCCGGTTGCATAATCCACTTTGCTGGCAATAGTCCCGCCGGTGTGTAGAATTCTTACAGTCGGTAAAGATTCATTCACAATTGGCTGAGCAGACTCAATTGTTGAAGGCTGTTCAACGACATTTTCAACAACTTCTAAACTGGTAATCGAGTCAATAGAATAACTGGCATTATATCCATTAACTAATTTTATTGTAATGTGACCTGCAGATGCCGCCGGTAATACGATTCCTTCTATCGTGGTGGAGCCGTTGAGACTTTCCACCTCTACATGGACGCGACTACCAGCGTCAGGCACATCAACCATGAAGACCTCCATCAAGTGAAGGCACATCAAGACATCGGAATCTAATGCTAGCCATTAGTTGTTTTGAAGATTAATTTACAATAGTCAAATCTAAGCAAAACTGCTGACTGGTGCCGGGAGCGGGGCTTGAACCCGCGACCTTCGGATGTCTCAGACACCACAATGGGATTGTTTGCACGTCATACGATTGCCTTGTAGGCTGCCCTATGAGTCCGACGCGCCACCAACTACGCCACCCCGGCTTAGCCCGCCGTCGCGCACTCTCCCTTTGAATGATACGGCTCGTCTATGACGAGTGACCCATTGTAGCCTTTATTCACTGCCAACATTTGGCCGTCAATATGGTGGACCTAAACACTGCGATGGCAGCGGCTGCAACAGAGCGTCGAAAGCGTGTTGAGGGGGAAGAAAAAGAAAAGAAAATCCGTCGTAGTGGGGCGGATCTTGGCCTAGAGCCTTTTGACCCTGCCAAATATGCTGCGAAGGAAAAGGCAGACACGATATCAATGTGGCTTGTACTAACATTTACTCTAATTATTTCACTACTAATGCGCTATGTGCTGATGCCAAGTACATCTGAAGAAAAAACCGATATTTTGTATCTTCTTCCTCTAACTGCGATGATATTAATTCCACAAATCCATCGCACAATATTGCCAGAAAAATATACTGAGCATTTCACCAAAGGAACATGGGTCAAGGCAGGATTTTTGCACACATTCACCTTTTTAGCGATGTCATTTTTATTGGTAAATCCTCCACTTGGAGATATTGTTGCCCCTCAATTGTCCAACGAGTGGTCAATTGCAACAGATGATGGTGTTGAGTTACTATTTGATGACGGAACCAAGAAAGATACGATCACTTGGACTGTTGATTCCAATGGTAAATTGAATGGACAAGTTTGGTTGTTATTCGGATTGGCGGACAATGTAAACTCTGATGGAGCAGAAGTGATTGTGACACTTACCAACAATAATGGAAGCATGGAACTTTCAGCAACCGATTCATTTTGGACTGATAACGAACAAAGATTGCTAAATTCAACAACAACAACGAATAGCACAATTCCAAAATTCTTCCCTCATGGCGATAAAGACCAACCATTCGCAATAGAATTGGGTGCGGACCTCCCCGAAGGTAAGCATTCAATAACTGTTGAAATCATTGAACAGGGCGACCCTTGGGTAAATCATAGAACTTACAACTGGAACTTAATAATCGTCAAGGAAATCGTGCAAGTCTAAGAGAGTAAGTCTGAATGAGCCGCCATTATCGTGCTTAATATGATTGAAATTTTCTTAATATCTCTTTTTTCATTAGTAATTGCTATCAATTTTGAAATTCGGTATTTGCGAATTAGTGGAGCAATTGGCGTCCAACATGCGGCATCTATTAGGTTCTGTTTAACTGTCATACACCCTTGCTGAGGGGACTTGATACCAGTCATTTCCCTACACCCTATTGGGAAAGTGAAAGTGAAAATATCTAATTATTCCTTTTTCAGATGAGTGACGAATCGCGCGGTTAGAGCATCGAGTTGAATATGTTCTCCACCGCCTTCAACCAATCTATAATCAACTTCTGCCATCCATTCAGTTAAATCCAATTTTGCCGATTCGCTAAGGAAATCAGCAGCATATAATTCACGATGCAATTGGTTGACGAAGTCAGTTCCAGCTAGGCCATATTTGTCGAGTAATTCTTTCAGTCTTCTCCTTGCCGCGTGGAAGCCATCATCTCTACATGCCATCAAATATTGATGTAGTGATTCAGGTGGTGCTGTAGCAGAAGTTTCATAGATCAATTCTCTTGTAATATCATTGTCTAATGCAGCAGCAACTTGAAGAGCAGTAATCGCTTTTCTAAGGTCACCTTGACTGATTCGTGTCAATGCTTCAGCAGCATCATCTGTGAGATTTACTTTCTCTTCTTTTGCAACATGAATTACTTGATTTTTCACTGCTGAATCTGCCAGTGGGCGGAATCTAAAAACTGCACATCTAGACTGAATTGGCTCAATGATTTTTGAAGAGTAATTACATGATAAAATAAACCTACAAGTTTGAGCATATTGTTCCATGATTCGGCGAAGCGCACCCTGTGCGTCATTGGTCAAAGCATCGGCTTCATCAAGGAAAATAATTTTGAAATCTGCATTGCCATAGGGTGCAGTTCTAGCGAATTGCTTAACCTTAGTACGAATACTTTCCAATCCTCTTTCATCCGATGCATTCATTTCCAATAAATTCTGCCGATATTCTTCTCCGAACACATCTTTGGTCAAGGCCATGGCAGCAGTGGTCTTTCCAGTTCCAGGAGGCCCCGCAAATAGCAAATGTGGGAATTCTTTATTCGCTGAATAGATAGTTAATCGTTGCACTACGGGCAATTGTCCACGGATATCTCGAACTGATTGTGGGCGGTGTTTTTCAACCCATAAGTCGCTCATAGGTATCCCCTCTGTGGCGAGCCTCCTTCAACATTGGCCTGCTTCAGATTTGAAATGATTGGAAATAATGTTCAGTTATTTGAGGAGATCATCATCTAACATCATTTACTCTCCCGTAGGGAGAATATGTCGTTTTGAACCATTATTTCATGACCATCAAGGGAAAAGACAGTATAAAGGGGACGAGGTGAGAGGAACGAGTCCCATGCTACGCGATAACAAAAAACCACAAACTTCGGTAGCCGTTTTATTGATTGTTCTATTTTTATTTGCTGATTTAGCATTGCCAAGTGCAATACCGGAATGGAAGGAATTGGAAAATACACCTTCAGTAAACAGAGTCATTTCTAATGTCTCACCGGTAGCAGATACCTACATTGATTCATTTAATCCAACCAGTAATTTTGAGCAAGCACAAAATGGTACACTTGAGGGAGGAACTAGTTCTCCAACACGCTTATTGTTTAGTTTCAATATGAGTTTTGGCTCTGCCGATACAATCCATTCTGCAACATTGAGTTTGGAGTGTGGGAGTGACGCAATAGGTTCTACCGATATCGCTATCTATTCAGCAGCAATCACTTCTTCATGGAATGTATCTGAGGTTACATGGATGAATTCTGCAACAAATGTTTTGTGGAATACACCTGGTGCTGATGGTTCAACTGAGCGTGGTGTTTGGGAACCGCCACACCGTGCTGCAGCAAATGGAACAATGCTGATAAATGTCACCGCACATGCACAACAAGCAGCTTCTAGCAATCAAAATACGCTTGAACTTTTAATCGCATCAGAAGGGGCAGAATTTTCCTGCGCAATGAATGATTCAACTGTAATACTCGACAGACCATCTCTAATATTGGACACATCATCCACAGCAGCCGGCAATGGAGGAAGTGTTTCAGCAGATTTCGTTGAAGAAGGTGCGGCATTGATGACTGGAGATTTCATCCTAATGGCGGAAAAGAACCCGACATTATCCTACAACTCATTGGTGGGCGATGGTGTGGAATTCCAATTATCAATGGATCCAGACTTCAAGGCATTTGCAGACCTTTCATGGCATTATAGCACAATGCAAAATTCTTTCTCAACATCTAGCGGGTCTGGAACCTTTGTTGTTCCAAGTGGGGATGAATTATCCAATGGCTCAGTGGTTTTCTACCGTGTACGTTCGATTGATTCTACTGATACACTTAGCGATTGGGATGATAGTTATTTCTTGTTACCAACATTATTAGTTACTGATAATGGCGATGGTACTGCAACGATTGAAATTGATGCAGATGACATGGGCTTGACTTATGATTTCATTGAGGATGCACAAGTAGACCAACGTTCCATCAATCAGAAATTTGGTTCAAATGATAAAATGGAAGTAATGATGTCAACCAACAAAGAGTCATTGGTTCATCTGAGGTTAAATTTGGGCCAAATTGGATTGCATAGTAATGCAACAATCCAAAATGCGGAAATTAATTTAACTAGATTTTCAACTTCAGGTGCGCCGGAATTGTCTATTCATGAAGTAAATACTGAAGGTGTGTGGGATGAAGATGACACAACTTGGAGGCGTTCCGATTCTTCAACACTTTGGGACAATGGAGGAAGAGGTTTGCTTTCAGTTTCTAGCGACACGATGGCCGGTACATCATCTTTAACAGATACATCCTTTGAAATTACTGATGCAATTCAGGGATGGATTCGAGATGGTGCTTCAGGCTCCAAGGATTTCATGGTGATTGGTCGAAGTGATACTGGGTCATATTCATCTAGCGGATTACAAGGAATCAATTTCTATTCATCAGAGAGTAGTGACGATGCTAAGAAGCCAAATTTTGAATTAACATATAGTTGGAGTTCTAACACTACAATTGGCACTCCTACATTAACCGGACCTGATCAAGGCAAAGCAGTTTGGGACCAAGTAGGTCACAATCTGTCCGGAAATTCGACACCTTCTCTAACATGGTCTGGAACCTCCTCATCTTCGTATGATGTGATTTACGAAATCGCAACCGACCAATTTTTCCGTGAGAGAGTAAATCTCTTGGATACAAGAACAGATTCAAATTTCACTTCTAGCCAAGGTATATTCAACTTGACTGGAAATGACGAATTAAGTACTGGAAATATGTATTTCTGGAGAATGTCGCATGTTGATAATGATGGTTTAAGAGGAGAATGGACCTCTTCCAATTTCCTAGTCAGTGGATTATCAAGCACTTGGTTGGGAGATGATAGATATGAGTTTAGACTCAGTGATGGAAATGGGACTACCGATGGCCTTTACCCAGAATGTGACGACACATACATTGACAGTGGCTCTCCAAATACCAACTATGATGGTGAAACAGAAATGCAAATTTCATACAACACTTGGCCTAGTGAAACAAGCGTACTGTTTAATTGCAATCTTGTTGCTAATTTATTGCCAAATGGCTATGCAGTTGAATCTGCGCATTTAAGCGTTAAATTAGCAGATTACCCACTTGGTTCACCAAATATTGCCGTTTGGGAAAGTAGGCAGCATAATTGGTCAGCAGAAGACGCAACTTGGGCAACATACGATGGGGTCAACAATTGGGGATTAGCTGGTGCAAAAGGTTGGGAGAGAGGGTCTCTTATCGATTCAGCAACAATTGGCAGTTCCTATTCAGCAGGTGATACTGTTGAATGGAATGTGACATTAGGTGTTCAAAATGCAATGCGCGAAGATAGGGCTGTGGATTTCCTCATCGGTGTGACTGGTGTTGGAACTGGTAGTGACCGTGATATCATGATATATCCGGGTTCTACTTCTACAGCGAGTTATAGGCCACAACTTTCCTTTGTTTATGTCCCAGGTTCTGACGCATTACCGGATGACCCAGTTCCAACCAATCCATTGAACGGTTCTTGGTCTATTACCCCGGGTATTGAGACAGCACCTGAACAGCGTCCCGAATTGGGATGGTCGTTCAATGGTAGCATGAGTATTGGTGGCTGGGCAGTTCAATTGGACAAGTCTACATCATTCAGTTCTCCAGATCTATTGATGGTTACATCATGGTTAGATTCTGGTTTTGATACAACAAACCTCACATTTACGCCTTCAAGTAATTTGGATAATGCTACTACTTGGTATTGGAGAGTAAGAGCAATTTCCACAACCAACCAACTTGGTAATTGGTCTCAAACTTTTAATTTCCTTTTACCAGATATTACTACTTGGTCTATTGATTCAGAGAGTGCAGCAGTAGAATTGCGTCACAGAGAGGCAATGCCAGCACTCAACATTCCCGATTTCACTGACACATATGTACTCGAAGGTGGAAGTGGTTCAAGTTCAACACATGATGCGTCGGGTTACATTTATGTTGGTGAGATGTCAACAGGATATCAGTCTGCAGGATTGATAAAAATACCACTCAATCAATTGCCGAATCCGAGTAATGCAAGAATCACAGGTGCAGATTTGAGTCTATACTCATTATTTGGTTCAGCGATTGACGAGCCATTAGCAATTAGGCCAGTTCTGCAAAATTGGAATGCAGACGCAAACGACACAACATATGATGGACTTAACAATTGGTCAGCATTAGGTGGAAGGCATATCGGTTTAGATGTAGGAACTTATGTGGATATTCAAGACAGTGTGTCTGCAGATTGGATGACTTGGGATGTTACTGAAGCAATACAAGCAGCACAAGCCGCCGGTTCTAGCGAACTATCATTGATGATTTATGCATCTTCAACAGTGACTCAAGATTATGTTCAATTTATTTCAACGGATAGTACTTCATCAGACAAACCATGGCTTAATTTGACTTGGACTAATGGTAGTGCTACAATACCAACAGTGGCAGGAAGCAATACTGGCCCTATCAATAACATGATTACTTGGAATACGTCTTCTCATGCAGTAATACCAGAATACAAACCAACTATGTCTTGGACTCATTCTAATTCAGCAAATATTGATGGTTGGAGAATCCATATTATGGCTGATGCTAATGAGGAAATGGAAGGGTTAACCACATATGATTCTAGGACACAACCTCAATTATTTGATTTAACAAACCTTACATTCACACCTGGAACTGACATTAGTCATACCCGCGAAGTACGTTGGATGGTACAACCAATTGTGGATGGGATGTTAGGTCCACGTAGTACCTCTACAGTATTCCATATACCGGAAGAAAAGAGTGGCGAAGTTGATTCAACAACAGCATGGGTGTCGCTTCAAGAAGGTGCATATGTGGAGCCATTAGGATATCCGGTAATTACAGAAGATACTTACCTTGATAGCGGTAATCGATTCAATAGTTTTGGTAATGCTGCAACAATGTATGTTGGAAGAAGCCCTTTGTCAAATAATCATTATGCTAACTCACTTATTTCGTTTGATCTAGGAGCCCTTCCTCTACCAAATGTCTATGAGATTCAAAATGCTACTTTAGAAATGACAGTTGCTTCTGGTACAGGTACAGTATATACTTCAGTATCAGTGATGAATACTTATTGGAATGAGTCTTCTCAATGGGTCGGTGCATCAGCTACAGTAAATTGGTTAGCACCAGGTGCCCATCATAGTGATGATAGCGACATTCCATTTTCACAAGGTCAATCGATTAGTTCTTCTACTGACACAGTCATTTGGAACTTGACTGCTGCTATTCAAGCAGCAATTCATAATGGTCAAAGTACAATCTCTCTAATCCTCCAAGGTGAGCAAGATGGTTCAACCGCGATGGGGTCTTATGCATTACATAGTAGTGAATCAACAGATGTTGGTAACCGGCCAAGAATTAATTTCACTTACACGGAACAAGCACCATGGATTCCTTCAGCATCAGCTGGCTTATTGCCTGCATTTGGAACCACATTATGGGATACTAGCTCACCTAGGCCTTCTGGTTTAAGTGAAATTGTTCTTAATTGGACTGGACAACAAAATAATGAAACAACTTGGGTTGGTTGTGGTTCTGATGATCCACGTATGCTTTTTGCTACCTGTCAAGACATGAACGACTTGAGCGGAACTGATTCAGCTTTCAATTCCACTAGCAATACATTAACAATTTTCAATAACACTTTTGATGATACTTGGACTTATTGGCGCGTTAGAGCAGATCAAAATAACCGCATTGGTGAATGGTCGGATGTACACAGTTATAGAACTCCAGATTCTATTGGATATGATGATGGTGGTGACAATCATACAGTCATATTGTCACGAGGTTCTATCTTCACCGACAGTGGCCTATTGCCAATAGTGCCGGATGTGGAACTAGAATCAACTGTTACAAGCAACCAAGGGTCGAGTACTCTTCTTGATTTGGGTTCAACCTCATCTGGAACAGGTGAAAGTCAAATCCTTCTTGAATTTGAGTTGGGGGAGATTCCATGGCCTGCGGCTATGACTCCTACATCAATGGTGCTCAAACTTTGGAGAGAGGGAGTTGTTGGAACTACATCATCAACAGTTTCTGCACATGCTTGTTCCTCATTTAGTGAATCTAGTGCGACTTGGAATAATGCGCCATCGTGTTCTACAGCAGAATTAACACGTACCACTCTTACACTAATGCCGCCGAATGGCTGGCATGAATTTGACTTGACAAGCCTAGCACAATCGAATATTGCCAATGGCAATATGACGATGACAATCTTGCTGAAGGTAGTAGGAACTCCGAGTACAACGCATCGTTTCTCCTCAAGTGATTTTAGCACTAATGAATCTCGCCGTCCTCAATTGATATTAGATTATGTTGACAACACAGCAGGAATTATCCCTCCAAGTCAGCCATCTCTGGTATTCCCGTTAGATGGTAGTGTACTATACGATGATAGTGAAATAATTCTTCAAAGTCTACCGTCTCCAACATTATCTTGGAATCCAGTAACCGGTGCAAGCGGATATGTTGTCACAATTGCAAATTCAACAGGTGTTTACAAATTCAAATCTTGGGAAAGTTCTTACATCAATGGAACTACATTCCGTTTCAATGATATTCTAGATGCGGGTGATGTATTTTCATGGTGGGTTCAAGGTGTAAACCAAACAATTCCGGGGCCTTCTTCGCCTCGCTGGTCGTTTGCAATCGGTGATCCATCGCATACTGATAATCAAGACTTAACCTTCACTTATGATTTCCAAACTGGAAACGAAGTAATGCAATTTGGCCACACAAATATTAGAGATAGCACATTGAGTGAAGCATATCCAGAGATCAACATTGGAGATGTCGATTTTCTCAGCCTCGGTACTGGATGTGATTCGGTTACAAATGCAAAATGTAGAGTCGTAATAGGATTAGATAATTCACAGATTCCATTTACTCCATTCCAGAATATCCACTCTGCAAGCCTTGGATTATTCATAGCGGGAATATCTGCATCTGGAGGTGCATCGACTTTGGATATTTCAGTGCACAGAATGATAACATCCGGATGGAGTCAATCTGCTTCCTCATGGAACCAATCAACACCGGGAACTAATTGGAGCGCACCAGGTCTCCAAGCGGGCATTGATTATGATGCAACAGCAATTACTTCAATGACACTTCCATCCACTGCATCAGGGTGGATTTGGTTTGATATTGGAGTCAATGGAATGTTAATTGACAATGACAACCAATGGATTATCATTGCAACACCAAATGCAGGTGACCTGACAATGAACTTGTTCTCAAGTGAATATATGACTGCTTCTCTGAGGCCAATAATACAGTTGAATACAACAAATGTCAGTAGTATTACAATTTCTCCAACAACACCTACGACCGATGCAGATACAACATACAGTTTCTCTCATCAAGCATATAATCACCAAGCATTACAAATCAGTGCTCCAGTGACCTGGAGTTCTAGTGATGGAAGCATTGATTCCTTCGGCCTGTTTACTCCAAGAGGTGTAGGCACACATACCATTTCTGCTTGTTTTGGTTTGATATGCTCTAGCGAATCGATAATTGTCACTCCCGGAATCCCAACAACTCTCGATGTAACGCCATTAACTGGCCAAATAACATCGGACGAATCATTGGAAATAACAGCATCAGTAGTTGACCAATTTGGCAATGTTGTTGCAGGTGAATTAATCACCTTCTCTACTTCAAATGGAACAATGGGTGGAGTAAATGGAAATATTTTCTATCCGTTTGCTTCTGGTGCTCAAACTGTTACTGTAACATGGGGCATGCAATCGGTCAATGTTCAAATTGCAGTTGGTAATGGAATTCCATCACATTTCGAACTAACTGGTTGTGAAGGTGTAGTTCCTGCTGGAGAATGGTGTGATATCACTCATACTCTATACGACCAATATGGTAATGTGCTGAACGAAACACAGGCTGGATTGCTATCTTGGACTACTAATGATGGTAATTACAGTGAATTAAATGACCAATATTTCCCAGATCACTTAGGAACATGGACATTGTCCCTGACATCGGTTTCTGGAGCATCCGCTGAAATAAATATTACAGTAGGTCATGGAGAGATGGAGAGTCTTGAACTCGCAATTTCTTCAACAGAAATTACTGCCGACGAACGCGTATATATCAACACAACTCGTATTGATGTACGAGGAAATAGGTTGACAGTTGTACTGCCAAGTGAAAATTGGACAAAGATTGCTGATGGACAATTAAGCGCAGGAGCACCTGCAATTTGGGACCCAGTAACAAGAGGTGCTAAGGTATTGGAAGCGAAGTATGAATCTGTTACCGCGCAAATAACAATTACAGTATCTGAAGGGGCGATTAATACATTGGTGTTGATTGTTGATTCTGAAGATTATAGTTGGCAAATGATATCCCTAACTGCTGATGAAACATTAACGGTTAAGGTCAAGGCAATTGATGCAAAAGGTAATCGCTGGACAATCATTGCGAATTGGTCAATTTCTCATGCGTTTTGGAATGATCAAGGCGTATTAGAGCAATTGGTAAATGACCAAACTGATTTCGTCCCATATTATGCATCTACAGAACCTTATACAATAACGGCAACATATGATGATGGTAATATGATTCATGTAATCTCGATAAATGCTACAGTATCACACGGAGTTCTGACCAACATTGATTTGAGTTCAATTAGCAGTAGTGACGAAACTTCTGGAATATATGATTTGACTTCGGATGACTGGATTGATTTCGCAGCAGAATTATCTGATATGGATCAAAACCCAATCGATACAACTATTCTCAGATGGTTGCTTACCGATGAATCAAATGGTGAAGAAACCGACATCACAGATATATTGTTGGCCAATAATATGCGTTGGCAAGCTAGTGATATTGGAAACTATACGATAAAGGCAACCAATCATAGCGATTCAGGATATGAAATTAGTGATTATGTTAGTATCACAATTCACCATGGTCAAGCTGTAAGTCTACATGCAACAGAAGATGCAGCTACTGCTACCGCAGGATATCAAATAACAATCGCTATTACTGGAACTGATAGTGATGGAAACACTTTCCCACAAAATGTTGAATGGCAAGAAAACAATGGAGTTGCCCACGACATTAATTCAACCGCAGATGATGGAGTCTATACCTATCAAGCAAGAATTGAGGGGCCACATACATTGACATACAGTAGTTCTCTAACTGTTAGCAACGAAATAGAGTTAGCGGTTAGTGCAAAGAGAATTGTGGCACATCTAAAGGTTGAACTTTCGAGTGAAGTTGTAGAACAACTTGGAGAGATAACAGTTAATGTAACTGCATATGATGAGTACTGGAATAAGATTCCTGTACCTCCAAGTACACTTGTAGATTCAACTGGTAGAGCCGAAGTACTCAACCAAGGCGATGGAGTTTGGAGAATAATTACTCTTGATGAAGGTGTCCAAACGATTACAATTAATTCAGGACAGATAGATGAAGAGAGAGCATTTACAGTAACTGGAACACTTGAAGGATTCTTTGAAGCAGGTGGAATTTTGTATTATGTTGGAGCATTCTTGGTAGCAGCAATTGCTATTGTTCTACTTATCGTATTGAAGATGGTATTAACCGGAAATGATGATGAGTGGGAAGATGAAGATGAGGATGAGGATGAGGATGATGAACCAATCACTGAGAGAAGGAAACCTACTCGCGGTGGAGGAGCAGGTCCAACCGGTCCAGTTGGTCCCGCCGGTCCCGCCCCAACTCCAGAGCCTGAGCCTGAACCTGAGCAAACTGATTTCACCCAAGATGAAAGTTATCGCGTTGATGACGAAGGAACCGAGTGGTGGGAAGATGAATCTGGAACTTGGTGGTATCGCCAACAAGGTGACGGTGATTGGGAACAATGGGTTGACTGATTGGCAAGTTTCATCTTAGGTGGTAATAATGCGCAATGGAGTCAGCAATAGAATATTGATATTTTTCTTTATTCTATCTCTCATGCTTACTCAAGCATTACAGCCGATGACTGAATTGTCATTGGACAATGATGTGACAATGCAGGCAGGTACTCCAACAAGAATCGAGGTAACTTCTCCGCAATATTCCATGACTGCAGACGAAGTATTGATTTTTGATGCAGTATTATTTGATTCTGTAAACAATATTGCAGAAGGAGAAATAACATGGAGTTGCAGTAATGGTACCATTGATAGCACTGGTTTATTCTTTCCTTGGAGTGCCGGATTGATTGAAATCCGTGCAGATCACTTGACATTAAATGCTACATATAACATCACAGTGACACCTGGTCAAGCAAATACATTACGAGTCTTGACACTTTCTCCTCAAGTATTACAGCCTTATACATTAGTTGCAAATGAAGTTGATTCAAGAGGAAATGAAAGAATCAGCAGCGATGTTGTTTGGACGATTGATGGAGTTTACGTGGGTCAAGGAAGCCCACAATGGATTGCAGATGATGTTGGAAATGTGAACATTAAGGTACGTTTGAACCAGATGGAAACTAATGTTATCGCTGAAGTTATTCCCGGGACGCCATTTGAATTTATTTTTCCAGAAGGCATTCAAGTTCGTTCTGGGCAATCGATTTTACTAAAACCGGAATTAGTAGATGCTAATGGATTTACAATGAATCGTTCAGCTGCAGGTTCAATAGCATGGTATGCAGAAAACGGTTCTATCAATAGTCAAGGTTGGTATCAAGCATCAGCACCTGGCAGGTGGAATCTTTCAGTAGTAGCAGGCGGAATATATGGTAATGGTAGTATTTTTGTTGTACCAGCAAATGCATTGATCTCCCAATTGGTAATAATGGAGGATTTGGAATCATACTCTGCCGGTATTGCATATGAAGTTGCAACAATTAGAACTGATAATAATGGATATTCAGGTTATGTAATTCCACCGCTATCAAACTGGTCAATTACAAGCGGAGGCCTTCACTATGAAGACGAAAAGGTTTGGTGGACTCCTAGTTCAACCGGACAAGTAACAATACAAGTTATTGATGAGGATGTACTTTCTAGTTTAGAAGTAAATGTCGTACATGGGAATGCAATAAATGCGATTCTATCTTTCAGCAAATCCCATCTCACTGCAGGAACTCAATGTGTTGTAGTCTTTGAAGCAATAGACCGTTCTGGAAATTACTGGCCTGTAAACGCAGAAATCACACTGACTTCTGGAAATGCTTCCTTGACGCAAATAGAATCAGACCATGCAGTATTCAATCCGCAAAAAGTTGGAACTTGGAGGTTTGAGGGTACATGGTTTGACAATAACACAGATTCACGATACAATGTCGCTAATCAAATTGAAGTCCAGCACGGAAAACTTGCATTCATTTATCTTAATGGGGACTCGATAATACTACCTGCGGATATTCCACTATTGATGGAGCCACAATTTACTGATGCACATGGCAACCAAATTGTCGGATTAGATGTTAATTGGACAATAGATGATGTTGATTCTACTCTAGACCTCATATTGTCACAAGGATATTTTTCTTCATCAGTAGTTGGTGGCCATGAAATAAGGGCAAACGCAGATGGTATATTTGCAACTGTTAGGTTGACTGTAGTAGCCGGTTCAGCACAACATTTGATCACCGATAAAGATGCAGGATTAACAGCAATTGCTGGTGAAAGTATTGACCTTTTTGTCCAGGTAGTTGATATTCATGGCAACACAGGACCAAGTAATTACTTGACCAGTGAATTACTCTCAGATATCGGTACCTTAGAAGCATCATCTGCTGGAGTCGGATACTGGTCTTTCACCGGAAAAACAGCAGGAGAATATGTATTGACAATAGAAGAAGGAGATGCAAAGCGTGATATTGAATTGACGATATTACCTGGTGATGCTATCCGTATTGTTACAGAACTTGAAGGTGACTCGTTAGCACAGGGTGATATCTTTCTGTTAAAGGCAAATGGAATTGACTCTTATGGAAATGAAGTAATTATTGATGCAGAGAATACTACAATCACTTGTAACGCAGGACCAACAACCCATGTGACAGCGGATACATGGGAAGTGGAAATCACTACTGCTGGAAATGATCGGTCTTGCACAATCATGTGGGACGGTATAATCGCTCAGAATTTCTTTGATGTTGAATCGGTATTACTTGGTGGTGCAGTTGGTTCTACCAATACTGCGATGGGAATGGGTGCCTTTCTCTTATCTCTCATTCTGATTACCTTCATTGTTCTAATACGTAAGGCGAATCAAGTAACTGAAGATGACTGGGTTGAAGACGCATTTGATTATGATGAAGACCGACCTGAAAGTTCACCATCACATGATGAGGAGCCGCAATCAGAATCAAAAGATGATGAACAATCCAATGGTGATTGGATAGATGCTGCAATGAGAACAACATTAGCAGCAGCGGCTACAGAAATCGGAGTGATGCAAGCGGCACCAGGTACAGAACAAGGTACTACAGGATGGTATGTTGATGTCAGCGAAGAAGTGCAATATTGGAATGTTGCAGACGATGGAACTTGGTCTAGAGTCTCATGAATAGATAATTATCATTCAGAGAATTGTGCAATAACTTTCATCTCAACTGCAATCGGAGTTGGTAATGCTCGAATTGCTAATGTTGTTCTAGCTGGGCCAATTTTACCCAATGTCTCGGCCCAAACTTCATTGTAGCCTTGGAAATCTCTTTTCATATCAACTAGGAATGTAGTAACATCAATCACTTGCTCAAGAGATGAACCGGCTTCTTCCAAGATACGCGCAATATTGTCTATTACAGCGTGGGTTTGAGCCTTGATGTCATAATCAAGCGGCTCACCATTTTCATCATGTATTGGGCCGCCAGGAATTGAATTATCTGCGGCTTGCCGTGGGCCAACTCCTGAAAGATACAGCAAGTCTCCGACTCGTCTAGCATGAGGATATGCACCTACCGGCTTTGGTGCTGAATCTGTATTAACTGAACCATCTGCAGTTGTCGCCTCCCATAACTCAGGTCCGCTTTCTTCGACAATAATATCTTCTTCCGCTTCAACTTCATCATCAATAGATGACAATTCTGAATCGCTTGATTCCAATACACTACGGTCTCCATGGAAATATTCAACATCATCTTCGTCATATTCCTTATCACCAGTACCGCATGATGCAGGATCTAAATGGATTACTGCGGCTCCAGCGCCATGGATTGCCTCATATGCCAACACGTCACCAGTCAAATCATTTCTATTATCATTCATTGCCGAAAGCCACCACATAGGCTTGAATGCTACAACTTTTTGCACTCGAATTTGTTTTTGAATCGTTCGTGATAATTGGCCAACATCTTCAAGGCGACCCATCTGCATCAATTCGAGAATTTTACTATTCCATTCATCATCTTTCAAGGAATGAATTTTATCATCCTTCGGTTCAATATTTTCGGTAAACATTCTGTTTGAAAGAGACATTGCAGTAATCGCAATTGCTTTACGGCCAGTACTACGAACAACATCAAGGCAAGCTTTTGCCAGCACTGATGTTTCAGAACGATTAGCATAAACGTTGGATGAAACAATTACAGCAGGGATTGCATTGTCTGGATTCAATAGTTTTAGAGCAACAACAGAACCGACATCAATTGGGAATCCATAGTAGTTTATTGTGCGACTTTTCAGTCCTCTCTCATGATTTGCTTCATTCCAAGCATCAGCAAACTCGGCATCGATTTTGAAAGAATAAGGTATAGAGCCGAGGTCATGGAAATCATGGTCCACCATTACCCATTCCGGATTCGGGTCGGCTTGTATCTGATGACCGATAATACTCGGCCAAGTGGTTGAGTAAATAATTAGCAAGTCCGCTTCGCTATTTTTGATACGAAGGGCAGCTTCATCA
>Ga0206681_10000748_pt1 | contig 16584 bp, 18 predicted proteins | sample M150012015metaG_FD_161048 | JGI IMG/M metagenome (GOLD analysis project Ga0206681, IMG submission 161048) | Ammonia-oxidizing marine archaeal communities from Monterey Bay, California, United States - M1 500m 12015 | ecosystem: Environmental > Aquatic > Marine > Intertidal zone | place: USA...
AGCACCTGCACTAAAGCCATTCATCAGCGATGTAACCGGTTTACAGACCAATGGCAGTATGTCTTTACCAGACCATTTTAGAGGTTTTATGAATGGAACTTCAATACTGACACAAGATGCTCTTTCGCCATTGGGAGTACCGATTCCAGCGGTTACAAATTGGAGTGATTGTGGAGAATTAGAATGCTTATTATTCGATGATGCAAACCTAACTCAAGAGCATATTGATTTAGCATCGGCAAGGATGGCTGAAGTTAGTCAAAATTATTTCTTGAGATGGTTGTCATTGGACCGGGGATTCGTTGCTGATTCATCATCAAATATCACTGGGCCTATTGGTGGCCAATTATCGGAAAATGGTGAATGGGAATCACATTATTACGGCCAAGGAAGATGGTCTGCAAGCGCTACATGGCTATTGGTTCAATTTGATAGAGGCATTCTTGAAGAGATGGGTTGGGAATTAACATGGAAAGATGCCTACCAAGAAAAAGGCATTGAATTCTCTGATGAAGGGGTGATTATCGGCGGTTATAGAGTTGCAAATGGTAACCTTGTTCTAAATCCTCCTCAATATGATTCTGAGACTTGTAAAGAGATGGCTGAAGCGGGTGCTGGCTGTTCTACCGAATGGTCTTACATGGATTTGGAAGGACAACTGAGAAGCCATGATAGAACTACAATTACCCTATTAGTAGGGCAAGGAGTAAATGTTGAAGTTAACCGAGAATTACAAGAAAGTGGTGGCTTAATCCTGCTGATGGGTTTAGTGATTGCGGGATTATTATTCATTAGTTTGAGAAGGTGGTCTGATGTATTAATCGTCTTGTTTTCATTAGGTGCTGCCCTGTTGTGGATGCAAGGACTAATTGGCCACTTTGCCGCATTTACGCAAATGTTTGGTTGGACAATAATCGCTCGTTCACAATTTTCAAATCTGCTGCCGATATTGGTTCTTGCTCTTGGTATTGATGATTCCTTGCATGCTTTACATCGCTATAAAGAGGAACGAAAAAATGGTAGATCCGCTGAATCTGCTGCTACGATTACTCTGAAAAGAGTTGGGCGTGCCATCATGCTAACTTCATTGACAACAATGGCTGCTTTTGCAGCTAATCTATTCAGCGATATTGCTGCATTACGTTCATTCGGAATTGAAGCAGCATTAGGAATATTCGCTGCATTTCTTTTGACTGGAATTTGGGCTCCATTGATTCGCCTTAGCCTAGATGAATGGTTGGAAAAACGTGGCATTGATACGAGCACTGCAAACTCTCGTAACAATAAACCCACTGAGAAGGCTTTGAGACTGATCGCTTCGGGAAGTGGAGTTAGAAAAAATGCTGTTGTCATTGCATTTTTAGCACTCTTGGTAACAATTCCCGCCGCGGTTGGAATGAATAATTTAGAAGGGGATTTTGCTGTTGAAGATTTCCTTGACGAAAGTTCTGATTTTGCTTATGGAGTTAATGAAATAACCGTTAGGTTTGCTGACGAAGGTGAGCCTGCCGTATTGTTGATTGAAGGTGATGTGGCAGACCCGTTAGTTTTCGCGGCAATAGATGAATTTAGAAGTGAAATGAACATCCATGCAGAAGATATTCCCGACAAAATTACACGGCAACCGGATGGAAATATTGACATTCTTGCTCTTGATGAAATGTTATATTATGCTCAAGCCAGTATGAGATATAATACAACTCCATTTGAACAAGCGGGGTGGTTGGTTGAAGAAGACGGGCATGGAATGAATTGTAGTTCAGGCGCCAATAGCGATAGCGCTGATTTTGATGATAGAGATTGTTTGATTTTCTTCTATGGCTATTCCTACCTATATGGAGTTCCAGGCGCTGGACCTATTCCTTCAATCCCTGCATCTATCGTACGCCTCTACATCTCACCCACTGTTGAATTAAACCAAACACAACCTTGGCTTGACATCGATGGACAGCCTGCACAATACCAGCGAATGCTAATACGCTTTGGTATCACCTCTCCTGAAGACTTCCCAAGTATGAAGGGTGGAATGGAAGAGTTATGGCGAGATCTAAGTGTATTCACCAATTTATCTTCTGGAACATATCAAAGCGCTGGTGAAAAGGTCGATGACAAACCATTGACTTGGGTCATGCCATCAGAGAGACCTATTACAAGATACATCGCTTCTACAGCGATGCAAAATGAAATGCAATCATCTCTTCTGCTCGGCTCATTATTCGTCTTTATCACCCTCACAATCGGCTTTAAATCACCAAAACAAGCAACTGTAACATTAGTTCCAATTCTCCTTGTAGTGGTATGGCTATATGGAATAATGTATGCTACTGGAGCATCTCTAAATATCGTGACTGTAACAATTGCGACGATTTCATTAGGTGTTGGAATTGATTATTGTATTCACGTCACAGAACGGTATCGCGAAGGGCGAGAAAGGGGAGATAGCCATCATGCTGCATTGATTGGAGTAGGTGGTGCTTGCGGTTTGGCATTGGTTGGAAGTGCAGCATCTGATATCGCTGGATTCCTTGTTATCGCATTATCTCCAATGGGGTTATTCAGTAATTTTGGAACTTATTCAGCAGCAATGATTGCCCTTTCACTAATTGCAAGCCTAGTGCTAACCACTGCATCTCTTGGCTTGATAGTTAGCCGTCAAGCCAATATTAGTGAATCTGAATAGAATTTGTTGCAATTGATGAGCCACAGATTTGATGAAGGGTGGGCTTCCCGCCTAACTTGCTGTCATTGGGGTTGACCCCGTGAAAGTGGTGATGAAAATGTCTGATAAACAACAAGACAACCCTGATGATGATGAAGATTGGATGCAATATTCCAATGCTGGTTTCGGACAAACCGATTATTCACTTTGGGATGAAGGTGAAGCGCAAGTTGAAGCAAAGCCTTCCAAAGTGAGTGATTTAGCAAATGAGATTGATGCTGATGACGACATGGAAGATGACCAACTTAGTACTCATGTGGAAGAAATTCCACGTGCACCATCACCTGCAGGTCACAAGCACTTAGTCCGTATTGGAACTTGCGACCATTGTTTGGGAAGAGTTGGCGGCAAGAAGATGTTTGACCAATCAATAGAACAAGCAGGTATCGCCATTCGCACTTCTATTTTACGCGGCGATTCTCATTTAGAGAAAATCAGAGAAGATAATCCTCTATGCCCGTTTTGTGAAAATCTATACCAAGAATCTGAATTATTGGCGGATATCATTTTTGATTCACTACACCCATATGAATTGAAAAGAGTGCAATTAGGTGCTCGCTTTCCAAAGGACCAAATGGAAAGCGAAGAGGAAATTCGCAAACGCTTTGGAGCTGGCGGTAGCGATGCTTTGAAAACTGGCTTGGTAGCAGAGATTGCCAAGAATCTAAACCAGCGTCTTGAGGGTGTGAAAATTGTCAATGATAAGCCGCAAATCGTTGCACTAATCGATGTTTTAACTCTCACTGTTGAACTGGATATTCGCTCGGTCTACATCTATGGGCGCTATCAAAAATTGGAGAGAGGAATTCCCCAAACTCGGTGGCCTTGCCGCGCCTGTAAAGGCAGAGGATGTTCGCGATGTAATGAGACTGGTTTACAATATTTGAAGAGTGTTCAAGACCTAATTGGTAACCCATTAATCGAGAGATTTGGTGCAGTAGAACACTCATTCCACGGAATGGGTCGAGAGGATATTGATGTGCGTTGCATGGGCAGTGGTAGACCATTTGTTATTGAAATGAAATCTCCAAAAACTCGTACGATTGATTTGGTTCAAGCGATGGTTGATATTAACCAAGCAGCACAAGGCTCGGTGATAATTACCAGTATGCGAGAGAGCAATCGCAGCGAAGTGGTACGTATCAAAGAAACTCCTGCTGAAAAATCATATGCAATTCGCTTCAAACTATTACCTCTAAGCGAAGAGGAATTTGCAGTTCTATGCGCACCTGTTGACCTAACACATGTCGATGTCCAGGAAAGAGGAAAAGGCAAGAGAAACAAACGCAGAAAGAATCGCCGTGGTGATAGAAAGGATGACCATACCAAACCATTGCCTTCGGTAATTGAAACCGAAACTGTCGCTGCAAGCGAAGAGGAATTACTTGCCATGAAGAAGGGTGAATTAGTTGAGTTGGCAACTTCATTGGAACTTTCAAAGACTGGTACAAAGGCAGTCCTCATCGAACGAATTATGCAAGCGGGACCACCTGCTCCGACATATTTTGAACTTCCAACTAATGAAATCATTCGAGAAGTTGTTAGCAAATTAGCAGGCGTTAAACTGGCACAAAGAACTCCAGAACGTGTTGCTCATAGACGCGCTGATTTAATCAGAAGAAGAGTCGTTTACGAAACCAGTGATGTGGTTATTGATATTGATGAAGATGGTGAAAGAGAGGTTGAGTTCACCCTTAGATGTGAATCTGGAACATATGTCAAGGAAACAGTGCATGGCGATGGCGGTAGAACTCAGCCAAGCATTTCTTCACTCATCAAAGCCAAATGTGATGTCATATGGTTAGATGTTGCAGATATTCATGCAGATTGAGAATAAATTGCCGAGCAATCCCCCTTTCTGAACAATATTACGCGTCGCGGTTCTTATATGGCGAAGGCAGGTCGCCGAAGTGTTCCGAAGGTGCGTAATTGCAAGTTTGGAATATTTGGAGGTCACCAACATGAAGCGATCAAAGGGTTCACGTCAAGGAACACGCAGTATTCTACGCCGTCGAAAGAGTGCGCGAAGTAAACTAAATATTAGCCGCGTAATGCATCAATACGAAGAAGGTGACCGTGTTGCAATCGTCCTAGATGGCGGTCAACAAATGGGTATGCCTCACCGCCGTTTCCACGGCCGCACTGGATTTATTCAACACCGTCAAGGAGTCGCTTGGATTGTTGCTGTTAAAGACGGCAACATGCAAAAGACCGTGATTGCACGACCTGAACACCTACGCCCACTTGAGTGATTTTAATGGCTGAAGAAGAGAAATATATTGATTTCGCAACTGTGCGAGATATGCTATTGAGCGCTCAAGAGCGCCGTAATGCATTGACTTACGAACAAAAGGCTGCTCTGCAACACGCTGAGTGGGCTGCAAGTACTCAGCGTAATGGTTACCCAACTACTCCAGAGGTCTTTGAATCTCTACGTGCTGCTTTAGCTGAAACTGAGATCCTATCTCAGCATCCAGCACTTGCGGCTAAATTGGCAGAATTGATGCCAATGTACCCTGATGATGTGAAGGCTGTTCTTGCAAGCCGCCGTATCACCATAGATGACAATGATATTTCTACCATTTTGGAAATCGTCCGTCAAGAAATTGGATTTGAGTGAAAACTTACCCCCCCTTGAGGTGTTGAAATGAGCGGCATGAATCGTGACCGTCAGACAAAGGTTCCAGCTCGTAAGAGTAAAACCGGTTCTGAACCGAAAACATCAATCTCTCGTCCAGCGGAAGGAAGAAGTGTAATTCCTCCAACCTCTAAGGAAAAGCCGATACGAGCAAAGAAGGATGCCCCACGAAAGGATAGTCGGTCAAACCGTCAGCAGGGTGGAAAAAATAACAATCAAGGTGCTAAAAATCAAAAACGCCCTAACCAAAGAGGAGACAACCGTGGTGGAGGCCGCCAAGGTGGCAGAAACCATGATTCAAGAAGTACCACTCAAAGGATTTCTCCAATAGCAGAAGAAAATTGGGCTCGTGTCATTGAACATGATACTGTTGACAACATTATTACAGCCATTACCGAAGGGAAATTATTCATGTGCCGACTTTCAGCAAAGAAAGGTATTGAGGCATTGAATCCAACTGATAGAATCTATATTGGACTTGATCAATCTAAGAAAGTCCACGTCGATGCTTTTGTCGGCGGAGCAAAACTTGACCTCATGAGTCACTATGCGCGTCAAGATATGCCTTTAGTTGTTCAATTATTTGTTGAAGATAATTCGCAACACTTTATTAAAGCATTTTTCAATGTCGCTGGTTATCTTTCTCTTAAACAACATGCGTTTGAACTCCTTCCTGGTGTTGGCAATAAAAAAGCACGACAGATGGAACAAGAAAGAGGTTCATCGGGATTCAAGAATTTGCAGTCACTAAATCAATCCTGCAACATCGATGCGGCTGAATTACTAGCAAAGCGATTCATTTTGGAGATTGAAGACCGAAGCATTGAACCACGCTTAATTGACCTCTTGCTTCCGGTGAAAGCATGAGAGGAGCCCGCTGGCTGGTCGATTCTTTGCGCGCAAAGCAAGATATTGACAAATCATTAGGACAACATTTCTTAATTTCTGATGAGTTAATTGCTCGCGCTGTTGAACTTGCTGAAGTCAATTCAAATGACCATGTTCTTGAGATAGGCCCTGGACCTGGTGTACTTACTGAAGCACTTCTTGAAACAGGATGTAAATTGACTGCAATTGAAATTGATGAGGGCGCAGTTGGACACCTAAACGATGCTTTCGCACCAGAGATAACATCTGGCCAATTGGATTTGATTTTAGGGGATGCTTTATCCTCTAATTGGCCCACCGATTTGACTAAGGTTGTTGCAAATATTCCCTTTCAAATCTCATCTCCGTTAATCGAATTGCTAACTCGCCACCAAAGAAGCCCTCATACAGAAGAAATTTCTGATATCGTAATGTTAGTTCAAGAAGAGTTCGCTGAAAGATTGGTGATGGAATATGAATCCGATGTCGGCTCACTTGGGATGACTGCACTATTAGATTGGGATAGCGAGATTGAGGACAAAGTTGCACCACACAATTTCAGCCCAAATCCCAAAGTCCACTCGCGCTATGTGCACATGACTCCTCAACAAGAAGAATTACCATGCGATAGGCGACTTGTTCGTTTGCTAATACATGCTGCATTTGCAGAGAGAAGGAAAAAAATGCGCTCAACTCTAAAGCGAGTTCCAAAAAGGCTCAATCGGATTCCAAAATGGCATTCTGCTAGATGGAAAGAAGCATATTCTGCTATTATTGAAGATGAGATAATGGATGCAAGACCGGAAGAATTAGAATTCGAAGACTGGCTTAAATTAGCCAGTGATTTCACTTCTTTTGGTGAAGAAGAGTGATTTGACTGCCCTCGCAACTCTTAGAAGAGAGGCGCGGCACCGCAGATTCATGGCCGAGTTGCGTTTACAGACGGCTTCCGGTATCATTGATACTGAAGCCTTCACCCTTGATACGATAGCTGATGCTATCAAAGGCAAGGGATTATCTTGGTTAGATATCAAGAGGCCGGATGATTCTGTGAAGAATTTTTTGCTCAATGTAATGAAATTTGATGAACTCGCTGTTGAGGATATTTTTGGCCATGCCGATACTACTGCAATGAAATTCAACAACCATCGCTTCGTTGTTGTCAATGCACGTGATGCTGATAATCGGCTAGACACTGAACCGGTTGCAATTTTCCTAAGTGGTGAATTGATTATCACTGTGCGTCATACAAGTATTCCTGCTCTAATGAAATTCCGTCGTAGATTTAAGGAAGCAGAAGATGATGAACTCGCTCTTGGAATAGATTTCTTGTTGTATGAAATGCTAGATGCTATTGCGGATGACTGGCAACCAATTCTTGGGCGCTATTCAAAAACTCTTGATGAATTAGAATTCTGCGTATTTGACCCTGAAGAAAAATACGATAACTTGCTCGAAGGTTTACACGATTTGAAGAGACATCTTCGTGAAGCGAGCAAGTCGATTGAATCCCTCCACGCTGTCACATTGAGAATGTTGAACCAAAAATTGAAATTGATCTCTTCTGGAGTTACCGTCTACTTCTCCGATTTGAATCAACTTTGTACTGCATTGGTCAAGAGAGCCAACAATTATTCCGCTGGTGCAACATCAACAAGAGATACCTATCTCTCCAACATCTCAATGGAATTATCAAAATCAAATGCGCAATTAACTGAAGTGATGACGACACTAACCATTATCGGTGCTATCATGCTTCCATTGACATTAATCGCTGGAATCTTCGGCATGAACAATGAGGATTTACCTCTAGAAATGGTTGGCGGATTTTGGGGCATTATCAGTATGATGACCATTTTCGCTGTTTCTATGCTGGTGATGTTTTGGCGCCGTGGTTGGTTGAATAACTTCGCCAAAAGATGAATAATTCATCAAGCGATAGTTGATGAACCGTTGACCGGTTGTCACTAATATGTCAAGGGGTGCTGAGGTCACTACAGGTCCTATCCCCATAGGTCAATTCGTTGCCTTAGTAAAATCTACTTTGAAAAGAGACCCTTTGTTTCAGCATCAAGTGTTGAAAGGGGAAGTCAGTGGGATGAAAATGGCTCGTTCGGGGCATACCTATTTTGACTTAAGAGATGACCAAGGACAAATGAGTTGTGCTATTTGGAAAAATAGATGTCATATTGATGGTTCAATAAAGGATGGAAGTGAAGTAGTTATCATCGCCAGTATTGATGTCTATGCCCCAAGAGGGAGCATGACATTATCCGTTGAAAAAATAGAGCCGGTTAGCACTATTGGGGCCTTAGAAGAAACTCGGAGGAAATTAATTTCGGCACTTCGGGATGATGGCTCGCTCGACAGGCCGCGTCTACAAATTCCGCAGATTCCAAAACATATTGCCATCATCACAGGCGCTGGTTCGGCCGCATTATCGGATATGCAGCGATTGATAGAAAATCGCTGGCCTGGCCTTAGACGTACGATTATTGGAGTCACCGTTCAAGGAGATGGTTCCGCTTCCAAGATTTGTCAAGCATTAGCCGCTGCAAGGGAAATGAGTAAGCCTGAAATTGCAAAAAAGTTACAACGCCCTGTTGTTGATTTGATAATTGTCGCCCGCGGTGGCGGTTCTGCTGAAGACCTATGGACATTCAATCTAGAAGCGGTGGCTCGTGCTATCATTGCCAGCCCTGTTCCAGTGATTTCTGCTATTGGTCATGAATCAGATGTTTTAGTTTCAGATTTGGTCGCTGATATTCGTGCCTCGACGCCATCTAATGCAATTGAAAGATGTGTACCGGAAAAGAATAGCATCTTAATGTGGTTTGATGAAATTGAAGGAAGACTTGAAAATTCTGTATTGCGAAGATTTGGTGAATCTCGCCAACACCTGATTTCGTTAACCGCGAGGTTGCGCCTAGCCCCCTTGGCCGGATTGTCAAAAGCAAAAGACAAATTGAATGGTATGAAAATGCGTATCAATAGTTCGTCCCAACAAATGCTTTCCAGCGAAAAATCACGATTGGTTCGAATAGAGACAATCTTGCAATCATCTCATCCCAAACGCGTGCTTGAAAGAGGTTATTCAATGGCGCAAACAACGGATGGAGAGATTCTAAGTAGTGTGAAAAATATTACTTCGGGACAGGAAATTACCATGACCTTTGCAGATGGTTCAGCGTTTGCTGACATAACAAAAATAATTGAGGATGATGAAAAATGAGTGAAAAAATAAGTTATAACGAAGCGGTATCTAGATTGGAAACGATAGTATCTGAATTAGAAAGAGGAGGAAAAAGCCTTGATGAAACATTGGCGATGTTTGAAGAAGGGGCAGCACTGTTGAAGGTTTGTCAAAGCGAATTAGATGCTGCTGAAGGCCGACTCGCCGAACTAAGTTTGGAAGAAATTAATTCACAAATAGAAGGATAGGTGCAATAATGTCTAAGCGAAAACATGAGGCTCTAAAACGCCGTGTTGTTCGTTTATTATCGGATTGGAAAGATCCTCATCAATCAGTTCCATTGACCCAATCAGATATTGTTCAAGAGATAGATGTCGCTGAAGATGGAGAAACTAATCTCACAATAAAACCATCACGGCCGCACTGTCCTTGTTGTTTATTGGATTTGGATTCTTTGCGCAAGAAAATTTGTGAAGTAAAGGGAGTTACTTTTGTACAATTTACAATTGTGGGCGTTCCTGCTAGCGAACGCTGGACTAGGATTTTGAACCGATAGAAGTATTTCGTTTACTAAGCACAATATATGCTGGTATCGACCAACCTATTACTGCAATAATCCACGAAATAGCAGAGCCAAATAGGACTCCGTAATGTGGTAATGCCCAGATACTAACTATTGCATATACAGCAACACTTGCACCCCCTAACATCATCGGTCCTGCTGCACCCCTCGGAACTGTTGGGCCTTGGGCCATCCACAATGCAACCATGCTGGTTAAGAAAATTGCCGGAAATACTGCTGCAATACCGGCCACAAGTGGTTGGCCTTGACCTGATAACCAAACTGCAACTCCAATTGCAATAGCTGCTGCTAATCCCCTACATACTAGGACAAATGGTGAAACTGGGTGTTTTCCTTTCGGTGCTTCAGTTGCTCTTCGATTAATAATAACAGACAGGAATATCAACATTATCAATCCAATGAATCCTAAATTACTAGATGATAAGTCATTTTCCAATGCAATACCTGCTACTTTTAACATTACAATTGCACTAACCGTCCAAATAAATAATGCTGATAGTGTAGTGATTAGAAGAGGGTTTGCTCTTTGTGAAAGATGTGGTGGAAGAATTATCCATACGGTCAAAAAAATACCATTAACAAGCATACCAAGAGGAATTATTGCCATACTCTCAATCAGTGCAATCTCGCCCCCTATCAAATACATTCCAGCAGCAGCAGGTACAATTGTTGAAGGAACTGTTCCTAATATTCCCCCTGTTAATCCCCCCCATTTCTCTATTGCCACTGTGACCATTGTAGCCACAAGTCCTGCGAATAAGGCAGAAATTAATACCGATTGACCTAGAATGAGATCACCCTCTAATTGTTATGCAAATTAATTTCAAAGAAACCTGTTCAAACGGTTTGTCAGCCGCGATAGATTTCCACCTGCCCACTCTTTGACCCTTTCACCATTAACATAAATCGCATTGAATGGCAGAACATCAACTTCTGATACCCAAGGATGGGCGATTTTGAAACGTCCAAGTCCAGGTGTATCAAGAATTAACTTTCCGAATCTCACACCTTCTGGAGATTCTCCTGAATCAAACCATTCCAGCAAATCAGAAGTCCACTGTTCACAAGCAGCACAACCAGTTTTCCCTAGCATTAAAACCGCAACTGGAGAAGTAAGAAACTCTTCCCAGTCATTTCTGCCGAGTATTTCTAATTCAGCCAATATATCACCTATTATGATAGAAATGAAATATCAAGCTACAAATGAGTCGCCTTTCTTCCAGTTTGCACCACATAAGCCGCCAACCATTGTTGCTTGACAGGTACGTAGTACTTCTGCAGGTGAGCGCCCAGCATCCATGTTGTTGATAGACCACATCTGAACCTTGCCTTCATCATCGACCAAAACACAGCCACGGAATCCAACACCTAAAGCGTCGTTCATCATTCCAAAACCATTTGTTACTTGGTGTGTAGTATCTGCTAGAACTGTATGGGAAACACCTTGTGGGAAAATTTCCTTGTCAGCAAACCATGCAGAGTGTGAAAAGTATGAATCTGTAGAACAGCCAATTACTTCAATTCCATCATCAGCAAAGTCATCTTTTAGAGCTTCAAATCCAACAATTTCTGTTGGGCAGATAAAGGTGAAATCAAGTGGATACCAATAGATTAGATGCCACTTACCTACATAGTCATTTGATGAGACTACTTTGTTTTCACCATTTACGCATGCATTTGTTTTCCACTCAGGAGCCGGTTTTCCAATCATATTTCCCATAATTATTATCCCTCAAACTGGGCTAAACGGCTCAAGTATATCAAGCACCTTATCACAATATTTTGCAATATTATTGCTATCAAACTTGAATCATTCAGACTCCAATAATAGCCGCTGCTGTCTTTTTCTGCGTGCTTCAAATTGTTGCCTCAATTCTATTTCCTCAAACTTGCGCAAGATCTTTCTTCTTAGAAACCAAATAATTATCACTACAGAAATCAACAAAAAAGGAAGCATTATCCATTCTTCAATTCCCCATTGCTCAAACATTATTTCACCTCAAATCGGCGGTCTCAAATCAATATCAACATCACCTATTGGCAATCCAATACAACCTAATCTTGCTCCTTCATCGACTAAGAAATCATCTAAACCGGGTGGGAGAGGAGATGGCAATGGTACATCTCCCATCAATAGTGTAACCATGCATGACCCGCAAGTTCCCGATTTACAATTTGTCGGAACCTCAACTCCTGCCTCAATGGCATGTTCAACCAACGTTTTACCTTCAACGTATGGAGTTTGGCCGATTAACTGAATGCCGCGTAAGAATCTAATTACTGGTTCTCCTTGATAGTCAAGTGTGTCAAAACCCACTTCGGCTGATACTGTCCCTGCGGACATAAATCCACCTCAACGGACATCCTTATGGCGAGTCCAGCGTCCAGTTTGCTTATTGAAGAACAAACCAGCCTTCTTCATCCACTTGTTGAACTTGGTTGCGCCTGCACCTGTTCTTAGAATGAAATCTTCGCGGTCTTCTTGGGCTTGGATGTAATCCTTGGCATCGAGTTTCTGGTCAATCCAATCATTGATTTCCATCAATCCACCAACTAGGTCACTCTCTTCAACTGCCTTAGATACTTCATCTGCAGTTGCGCCTGTTTCCTCCAAATCTTTCTGAATCATTTGATTAACAGTACTAAAGTCCAAGGATGCAGGCTTTGGAGGGACAGGGTTGCGTGGTCCTGCTTCTTCATCAATAACGATTCGCGAACCATTGGAAAGTTTTTCCTCTACAAGTCCAGCCAATTCAGGAACGAAACTTGTTTCACATTCCCAGCAAATTAAAGCCCATTCTTCCATTCGGTCTGGGTCTCTTGCTTGTCGAGGGTCCATTTCATCACCACATTTAGGGCACGCATGGAAAATCAAACCTGGTACATGATTACGGCGGAAATCAACGATGTCTTGGGGAGTTCCTTCCAACTCAAGCATTTCATGATCTCTTGCAGCCTCTAAACCTCTTGTTTCCAATTGGTCACGGATTTTGACTTTCTGGTCTTTCTTATCTTCATCATACAAGTTATTCTCTAACTTTACGATTAATTCAACTGTCTTTCCAAGACGATTCATTACCAGTTTTTGAGCCCTAAATGCTTCAACTTTAGCAATTTTCAGGCGCTCCTTTTGTTCGGCTAATTCGGTAAGAACGTCTTTTCTCTCACGCTTGAATTTTATCTCTTCAATCTTTGATTCTTGTTTTCTCTCCGGTGCAAGTACCTTGGAAAGGTATCTTTCTGCACCGTGTGATGTGTGTCCTGCGGTGATGATTTCAATTACACCTTGAGCAATGTCAACTTTAAGACCATAATTCTCTACCAGCATATCTTTGTCGATTTTTTTCAAATCGCCAATTTTCAACCCAGAATCGGCCAATGTCTGCGCTGTGGTATTGTCAATTCCACGGCGTAATAGTGCAAGATATGTGTCCTTCTTTGCCATAACATCTCCCCCGACAGGTCAAGGCGAAGGGTCGCTCTTATCAAAACCCTTCTTCTTGATAGAATATTGAATACAACACTATTTCAACAATTGAAAAGCATTTTCTCTGCTGTTTTCTGCATTTCAAGGTTGAAATCCAATGATAATAACCACATTGTTCAAGGCTTACCTGTGTGGACAGCCCACTATGCCAGTCAAGCCATACTCGTCGGGGCACATTGGTGCTGTCGCAAGTAATTTCACCGACATGCGTTTATCCGGTGATGTAAAGCAAACTTTAGTTCAACTTTCCTGCGATGAAATCGCCCGTATCGTTCCTTTGATGGAAACAGAAACATTGGCTCAAGACCCTCTGAGAAAAACATTAGATGACCCTAAACGCACCCGTTTGAATTACAATAGAACTCGAGAGTTGATGATAGAGCAACTAGGGGATATTGAGTCGGTTGGTTCAGCGGCTGTTCAAGCAGGTATTGAACAGGTTGAAACACATCTCTCCGTTTTGATTAAACACGCAGAGGCTGCAGCAGAAAGAGACCGAGTTGCAACGATAAAACCGCGCCATCTGGAAGTTGCGGTATCGGGACTAGGTCTTGACGAAAATGATTCAAACACTGTTGTGATTACTCCGTCTGTGGAAACAGAAGATTTTACAATTTCACAGGGCGGAGGTGTTCTTACTCATTCTTCTTTGATGTCATTAGCCAAAACACACGCAAAAATGCCTGTTACTAACGATGCACTAGATGAATTGATAGACACATATTACATGGTTGTTGAAGATTTAGAAGCAAAAATTAGAAAACACGCTCAACTCGGAGGAAACCCGGTTCAATTCATTGAGTCAATCAATCAAATGAAGACATTAATGTCTTTGGGTTGGATGAGAAATGTGCTGGCTAAGGCAGCACATAATGCCCGTGAAGCAGGATTGAAGAGAATCGATGTTGACCAAATCGTACACATTGATCCTTTTCAGTGAATCATTCGGTGAGTCCGTCTTCACGGTTCATTTCTTGAGCAATTTCCCAAGAGTGGAGACATTCATGGCCTCCAAGAAAACCACCAGCCTCCCTACTTGGGCCGATGAATTCTGCTCCACAGAATTGACAGTAGACTTGTACTATTAATTCATTCAAATATGTTCCATTACTCGTTACTCGCTTGATGATGCGCTTACCAACATCCGCCTCATCCCAATCTTGTTGCTTTTCTGTAAATTCATTATCTTCTACTACTTGGCTCATTATTACCACTCCGTTATCCATGGAATTGCTCCATCTGCGGTAAGAGGTCGCATTCCATCTTCATCTCTTACCCAAGTATCTTCACTACCAATACTTCCATCCAAATATACTAATTTCGGCTCTATTGCCATAGTGCCACCTATTGGCAATGGCCTATCAAATACTTCTGCAACAACTGGAGTTTCATCCAATTGCAATCCAACAGAATGGCCAAGGAATTTACTCTGATCAGGATTCATTCCCATCAGGTGTTCTTTATGTCCAAACTCATCTGCTAATGCAAGACCTTGTCTCCATGCCTGTTGACAGGTGTCGCCAGAATCTAATACATTGACTACGGTATCTTTGACCGCCAACATATCTTCAAGTCGTGATTGCCACTTTTCATCTAATCGCCCTGCTACAAACATTCTAGTTGCATCGACAACATAGCCGCGATGAATATGTAATAAATCCACGAGAACTGTTTCATTGGCCTTAATTTTATTGAATCCGCTACCCATGCTGGAAAGAGGATGAGCCCCCGTTCCCCCTAATGCAGAATCAAAGAAAGAGGGGATTCCTCCAGCCCGCCCAGCAATAATTACTCCTCTATCACATTGCATTGGGAAACGGCGCATCTGTACTGAACCGCCGAATCCTTCAGAGCGGCTAACAGCCTCTGCTGCAGCAACTAATTCTAATTCAGTAACACCTTCGCCACCTACTTCTGTAACAGCATCGAACATTTTTATTTGGATTTGCGCACCCGCTTCTAGCATTTCTATTTCCCATGCTGACTTGACTTCTCTTTGACCGTGAACTAATGCAGTAATGTCAGGGCATTCACCAAAAGGTGATAATTTCTCAGTGAAAAATTTGTAAATAGATGCTGGAATTTCTCCTTGTTGTAAACCGATTGAGCCTTGCGCCCCCATGTCCTTTAGATGCTGGGCGAATCCGTTCATCGCTGGAAATTCACATAAATTAAGTGGGGCATCGTCGCCACCTGCTTCAAAAATAGCTCTACTCAATGAACGGCGAACAAAGAATGTTGGTCCATCGCCATTTAATTCACAGGTTGCAGCAGTTCCTTGTGCTGGAACGAATAGAGAACCATTTTGTCTTCCACCTGCATAATAATACAAATCAACCGGATGTTGTATTATTGCCCCGCCAATACCGGCCTCGGCCAAGAGCGATGACAGAACAGATAGACGCGCCTCTAACTCAGAGACAGGTACGCGCCAATCCTCGCCCTCAGGGCCAACGATATCGGCTTGGGACCAAGTTGTCATCATGTCATTGGACACGCCAGCCGTTCAAAATGACTCCGCTTCAAAAAGAAAGCAATAAAATCACTCAAGATTCTATTTCAGCGATAGTAAACTCATCTGCAAGATTGATTCTCTCTTGTGCAATCGCACAATATTCTTCGGATAAATCAACACCGATGTAAGTTCTACCGGTCATCTTTGCTGCGACACAAGTTGAACCTGAACCATTGAATGGGTCTAAGACTACATCTCCTACAAAACTGTACATTTCAATACAACGTTTTGGCAATTCAACAGGGAATGGTGCCGGATGATTAACACGACTCGCTCTTTCGGTAGAAAAATTCCAGATCGATTTTGTATTATGAATAAAATCATCACGAGAAATTGTATCGATTCGCCCCTCTGCTCTTTGCTTTTTATCGCGAGGTAATTTGTAATCCCCTTTACTAAAGATTAGCAAATATTCGTGGATATCTCGCAAACAGGGATTGCTTGCACTTTGGAATGAACCCCATGCGCAAGAGGATCCTGCACTTGCAGACTTATCCCAAATCACTTCTCCCCGCATTAAAAATCCTATTTGGTTCATCATTAAGTTGATGTGGCTAGATAACGGAATGTATGGCTTTCTAC
>Ga0206681_10000750_pt1 | contig 16546 bp, 15 predicted proteins | sample M150012015metaG_FD_161048 | JGI IMG/M metagenome (GOLD analysis project Ga0206681, IMG submission 161048) | Ammonia-oxidizing marine archaeal communities from Monterey Bay, California, United States - M1 500m 12015 | ecosystem: Environmental > Aquatic > Marine > Intertidal zone | place: USA...
CGTCCAATACAATGTATAGATCCAGGGTTCACAGAAATCAGAGAACAAATAGTGGCCGTTCAGGTTAGGGTATTGTGTTCCGCGATAGACAACACCGCCTGTTACCGAGCATCCATTTGGAGGTGCGCCGGATTGAGAATATTCATAAGCAGGCCATGCATAGGCCCCTGATGAAGAAGAGCATCCCGACATGTTGTAAGTAGCGCTAGCCTCATAACATCTCCAGCCATAATTTTCTCCTCCGCTGCTTATTGCGGATTGGTGATCGATCTCCTCCCATGCATTTTGACCAACGTCGCCAATCCATAGATCCCCCGTTGTACGATCAAAACTAAATTTCCATGGATTCCTTAAACCATATGCCCATATCTCATCGAGCCAGCCAGCATTGCTAACGAATGGATTACTTGCAGGAATACCGTACGGGGCAACTCCATCTACATCGATTCGCAGCATTTTCCCTAAAAGCTCAGTGGAATCCTGAGACCTGCCTCCCGGATCTCCTGCACTGCCCCCGTCACCCATACCGATGTACAGGTAGCTGTCAGGACCAAATTTGATACAGCCTCCATTGTGGTTAGAATAAGGTTGTGAGATCGTAAGAATTGGAAATTCACTTGTATTATCCGCCACATCAGGATCGCTGACACTTACTGTAAACCGCGAAATCTGACCGTCTCCACTATTGTCTGTATAATGCACGAAGAAGTAGCCATTTGATGAATAATTGGGATGAAATGCCAGGCCAAGTAAACCTTGCTCACTCGAACCGTCGCTAACAATGGTTTTAATGTCTAGGAAAAGTGTAGAATTAACAGCTCCCGAGGGCTGTACAATGCTTATTTCTCCTGCCTGCTCAACGATAAATAGCCGGTCATCTGACGTGTGGGCGATATCAATGGGTCTGTCAAAGCCGGTTGCAAATGAAGTTAGGGCAACCTGGGGCTGACCGTAACTATTGGCGCATAGCACTATGGCCAACAAAGTAGCTTGAATCTTCGTCATAACTTAAGTAATTAGCAGGCCCAATATAAGAATACTATTAAACTAGGACCACCCATTCAATTGAAGTGCTACTTAAACAAATAAGACCCAAGAAGATTTAAATCAATCTATATTCTCTTCTTCCAGTATCCGCTTGATCTCGGGCTTAAAGTACAAATTGCTCTTCATCACTTTCCCGTCCTCCCGATAAATCGGTTTGCCATCTGCATCCAATTTACTCATGTTACTGCGTTGAATTTCTTCAAAAACCTCTGCTATCTTATGTTGAAGGCCATGCTTGAGAATTGTGCCGCACAATATGTATAACTGATCCCCTAACGCATCAGCTATTTCAATAATATCACCAGCTTTTGCAGCATCCAAATACTCCTCATTCTCCTCTCGCATCAAGTTGTAACGAAGCATGTAGTCCTCTTTGCTAAGCTCAGCCGTTTGTTTATGGTTATTTCCTATGCCAAAAGCGTTGTGAAAATCTTCCACATGAGCAATAGTATCGGCGAGGCTTAAATTCTTTGTTTCTATCTCCTTCATGCTTTTAATTTTTCTTTCCGTAAAGATAATTGCGAATGTTATTTGAATGTGTTAATCCTAGTTAACAATTTTTAACATGAGATGCTTACTTTTGAACAATTTTAATCATGATTTTTGCCTTTGGTAAAAACAGACCAATTTAAAGATGTTCAGAATGGAAAATGAAGATGTAAAAGCTATCCCTGAAGAGGAAACGATCCAGCAACAATCTGGCGTAGCACCGGACATACATGCGCTAAATGAAAAAATTCAAAAGGAAAGCGCTTTTATCGATCTTCTGACAATGGAGATGAGTAAAGTAATCGTTGGTCAGGATCACATGATCAACAGTTTGTTGATCGCTCTACTGTCTGATGGTCACATATTATTAGAAGGCGTTCCCGGCCTTGCCAAAACCTTGGCCATCACTACTTTGTCCAAGGCAATTGATGTAGATTTCAGCAGAGTTCAGTTCACACCGGATCTACTACCTGCAGATTTGATCGGAACTATGATCTATAATCAAAAGAAGGAGGAGTTTACAGTAAAGAAAGGACCTATTTTCGCCAACTTTATATTGGCAGATGAGATCAACAGAGCGCCGGCGAAAGTACAGAGCGCCTTGCTTGAAGCAATGCAAGAGAGACAAATTACATTGGCTGAAACAACACATACATTGCCCGAGCCATTTCTAGTTCTAGCCACTCAAAACCCTATAGAACAGGAAGGAACCTACCCCCTTCCCGAAGCACAGGTGGATCGATTCATGCTGAAAGTAGTTCTTGATTATCCTAAGAAAGAAGAAGAGAAGCTAATTGTAAGGCACAATATTTCGTCCACCGGATTTCCTGACACCAACAAGGTGATCAGCTCTAAACAAATAATAAAAGCACGGAAAGTTGTCCGTGAGATCTATTTGGATGAAAAGATCGAGCAGTATATCATTAACATAGTTCATTGTACAAGAACTCCAAAGGAGTTTGGATTAGGTGACCTCGAACCGTTGATCGATTTCGGAGGTTCACCGAGGGCAAGTATTAGTTTAGCAATAGCCGCTAAGTCTTTTGCTTTTATCCAAAGAAGAGGCTACGTTATACCTGAAGATGTAAGAACCGTATGCCCCGACGTGCTAAGGCACAGAATCGGGTTGTCGTATGAAGCAGAAGCAGAGAATGTATCTGTTGAGACCATAATCAATAAGATTCTCAACAGAATCGATGTCCCTTAGGCAATTAATTTCTTTCAATGGACGCAAAGGAGTTAATAAAGAAGGTTAGGATCATTGAGTTGAAGACCAAGGGTTTATCGTCTCAGGTGTTTTCCGGGGAGTACCACTCTGCGTTCAAAGGCAGAGGAATGGCTTTTAGTGAGGTACGCGAGTACATGCCCGGGGATGAAATTCGAACCATCGACTGGAATGTGACCGCTCGTTTTAATCATCCTTACGTGAAGGTTTTTCACGAGGAAAGGGAAATGACGGTAATGCTCATCATTGATATTTCAGGTTCATCCAGCTTTGGCACAAAAACACAGCTTAAAAGGGAACTTATTGCTGAAATCGCAGCTGTAATTTCCTTCTCCGCCATTCAGAACAATGATAAGATCGGTGTGATCCTATTTGCCGACAAGCCTGAGTTATTCATCCCGCCTAAGAAAGGGAAAAAACACATACTGCGAATAATTAGAGAGTTGATCGAATTCACTCCCACAACGAAAGGAACCAACATTGGTGTAACGATGGATTATTTCAACAATGTTATCAAGAAAAGAAGTATCGTCTTTCTGATCAGCGATTTTCTGGATAATAATTTCGAAGATCAGCTCAAGATCACAAATAGGAAGCACGATCTGGTTGCCTTGCAAATCACAGATGATGCTGAATATAAGCTCCCTAAAGTTGGCTGGATACAAATGGAAGACCTTGAATCCGGCAAAGTAAAGTGGGTCTATACTAACGCAGCTAAAGTGAGAAAGCGATATGCCGATCAGGGGCATGCACACGATCGTTATTTAAAGGAAACATTCCGAAGATCCGGAGTTGATTTTGCAAAAGTTGCAACCGGAGAATCGTATGTGAAGCCACTCATGAATCTATTTAAAAACCGATGAGCAGAGGGGCGATCATATTGTATCTATGCTTGCTTGCTAATCTCACTATTAGTCAGAACAAACTGCATTTGAGTACCGACAAGGATTCAGCAAAGATCGGGGAGCCTATCGCTCTTAAGATCAAGCTGGATTATTCCGCTGATATCGGCAGTGTTGATTGGCCAGAATTCAAGGAGGACAGCACTATAGGGAACAACTTTGAGGTATGGGAGGTCGGCGACTTGATCAAGCAGAGTGAAATCAACGAAAATGAGGCCAGTCTAAGCATTTCACAGACAATAAATGTGGTCAGTTACCAAACAGGTTTCACCCCCTTCTTGCCTGTTTCAGTGGTCCTGGATGGTGACACTTTAGTATCCAATGCCTTGCTGCTTACGATAGCGGAGGTGAAAGTTGATACTACTCAAGGCTTCAATGATATCAAACCTGTAATGCATGACCCGCTTACAGGCTGGGAAAGTTTTAGTCTCTGGATAAGTAACAATTGGTGGTGGATAACCATTGTGTTGGTAGCTGTGGCAATTTCCCTTTATTTTATCTTGAGAAAGAAAACTGAAATAGCAGAGCCGGAAATAAAACTCTCGCTGCACCAGCAGTACTTACTTCGACTCAATGTACTATTAGAAAAGAAGTTGTGGACAAAAGACAAGGTCAAAGAGCATTATTTTGAATTGACCGATCTGATCAGGTCGTATTATTTCGACAGGTTTGGGGTGTCTACCTTCGAAAAAACAACAAATGAGATCATAACAATAACCGGAAGTATCAATATCGATAATGAAGTGTCTGGTGAACTAAATCATGTTTTTAAAGTGAGTGAGTTCGTGAAATTCGCCAAGAGGATCCCTTCAGAATTTGAGATTCTGAGACACAATGAAACAACAAAACACTTAATTGAGGTGACCCAACCGGCTGAACAGCCTCAGCCAGAAGAAACATGAAAATAGGTTCTTACATACTACAAGATCCCTGGGTTTTATGGCTCCTACTGGCTGTGCCATTGTACCTCGTTTATTACTTTACTGTATTTGTTAAAAGAAAAGGTAAGATCAAGTCTTCAACGTTTCATGCTACCCCTTCGTCACCCTCATGGTTGCTACACATCCCGCTGATTTTTTCTGTTCTGGGGATCTCACTTCTAATATTTGGACTAGCACGACCTCAACTGGACATTGAATCAGAAAGCTATACTGAAGAATATGCTGAGGGGATAGACATTGTTATCGCATTCGACGCCTCATCCTCCATGCTCGCCACTGATTTTAAACCCAACCGACTGGAGGCAAGCAAAGAAGTAGCGAAAGAATTTGTGGCCGGCAGGAAGAACGATCGAATCGGCCTTGTGATATATGAGGGAGAAAGTTTTACTCAATGTCCACTTACCAGCGATAAAGAGGTCATGCTAAAACTTTTCGAGGAAGTTGAAACCGGTATGATCGAAGGAGGAACCGCAATCGGAATGGGATTAGCCACAGCGGTCAATCGATTAAGAGAAAGTGACGCAAAAAGTAAAGTGATCGTTCTTTTAACAGATGGTGTTAACACTCACGGTAAAATTCATCCTGTTTCTGCTGCCGAAATAGCCCATGAGTTTGGCATCAGGGTCTACACCATTGGAGTAGGAACGAATGGAAAGGCTCGTTCTCCCGTAGCGATCGACCACATGGGCAATTATGTGTTTGATTATGTTGAAGTAGAGATAGACGAACCTGTACTGAAAGAAATCGCCGATATAACACAAGGTCAATATTTTCGTGCAACGGATAAGAACTCTCTTGAAAATGTCTACCAGGAAATTGACAAACTAGAAAAAGATAAGATCAGCACTATTGAATACCAGGTTGAAATACCCGATAAATTTTTCAACTTCGTACTCCTTGCCCTTTTTTGCCTGGTTCTTAGTACTGCTCTTAGTAAAATTATATTTAGAACTACACCGTGAATATGGTCGCAAAGAAATATAGTATCACTTCGCTCACAGCAATGATCTTGCTCACTGAGGTGGTGTTCTGGACCATCATGTCAATTGCATATTACGCCCTTTCTGCAGACGATGAATTTCGTTTGGAAAACAAAGACTCACTCCTTTTATTTGTTCTGATTCCTTTCATAATGGCATGTTTCCTCTATTTTACTCTACGTGGAAACAAGAGTATAAAACAGCTCTCTGAAGATCATTTATCCGGACATATAACAAAAGGAGCTTCCAATTGGAGGGTGCTTGCAAAGTACTTTTTGTTCAGATTCGGGATCGGCTTCATAATCATTGCTCTTTGTAATCCACAACATGGAAAAACAGAGGTGGAGGGAAAATCAAAAGGAATTGAGATCATGATCGCTTTGGATGTCTCAAATTCAATGCTGGCAAGAGATCTTTCTGAAACTAGAACGCGGCTGAATATTGCAAAACTTGCAATTGAGCGGCTCACGTCAAAACTTCATGGTGACAAGATCGGAATTGTTGTCTTTGCAGGGTCGGCCTACACACAATTGCCAATAACCTCTGATTACAATGCGGCCAAATTATTTCTATCAGGCATAAGTACCAATATGATGTCCAGTCAGGGAACTGCTATAGGAATAGCCATAGAGGAATGCCTGAATGCATTTGATCTTGAAAACGGAACGAATAAAGCCATCATTATCATTTCAGATGGCGAAAATCATGAGGAAGGAGCTATTGAAGCTGCCGGTTACGCAGCCAACCAGGGAATACAGATCCACACAATCGGGATGGGAACCGCCAAAGGAACACCGATCGAGCTTTATCGGGAAAATAAAAAAACCGGTGTTAAGAAAGACAAAGAAGGAAATACCGTGATCACTCAGCTCAATGAGGATTTTCTTAAGGAAATAGGTCAAATAGGAAAAGGCACTTATACGCGTGCTAACAAATCAACCGTCGGATTAAGCAATTTGTTGGATGAATTGAAGAAAATAGACAAAACGGTACTAAGCAAAGAACGGTTTTTAGAATACGAAGATCATTTTCAACTTTACCTGGCAATTGGATTGCTTTTTGTTTTCAGCTACATGCTGATTCCCATCAATACAAATAGAAATGTTGAATTAAATTTGTTTGCTGAATGAAAATATTATTGGTTATAGCGTTTCTTACGTGTGCTCTCACAAGTATTGCACAAACAACATCAAGAAAGCTGGTGCTCCGGGAAGGAAATGATGCTTATGTTGAAGGGAATTACGATACGGCTACAAAAAAATACGAACGAGCAAAAGGTGATGGTGCCTATTACAAGGCTGACTATAATCAAGCCAATACGCTATACAAGCAAGATAAGTTTGAAGAAGCCACAGATCGGTTCAGTGCACTCCTGAAAAGAGCGACCACAAAGCAAGAAAAAGCTGCTGCAGCACACAATCTTGGGAATAGTTATCTATCACAAAAAAAATACAAAGAAGCAATCACAGCATATAAGAACAGCCTTAAGAACGACCCCGCCGCCGAGGACACTCGTTATAACCTTGCTTATGCTCTCCAAAAACTAAAAGATCAGCAGAACGAGGAGCAACAGAACGAGGACCAGCAGGACAAAGATCAGCAGAACAAGGATCAACAGAACAAGGATCAGCAGAACAAGGACCAGCAGAACAAGGACCAGCAGAACAAGGATCAGCAGAACAAGGATCAGCAGAACAAGGACCAGCAGAACAAGGACCAGCAGAACAAGGACCAGCAGAACAAAGACCAGCAGGATAAGGACCAACAGAACAAGGACCAGCAGAACAAGGGCCAGGATAAGTCTACCGATAAAGGTAAGATCTCAAGACAACAAGCTCTTAAAGATCTCGACGCCATTAATAACGCCGAAAAGAAGACACTCCTTAAATTACAGAAGAAGAAGGCAAAAGAAACAACCAACAAACAAAAATCAGACAAGGATTGGTAATGAAACTAACTGTATCCATATGGTGTATTCTGTTCTCGTTCGTAGCTTTCGGCCAGGATCTTGCCGTTCGGGTTTCTCACAATAATCTGAACCCTGAGGTGAACGAGCAGTTCAAATTGGTTTATAAACTGGTTCTTGACGGTTCCGGGTCCGTTCAAATTAATGGCAGGATCGGTGTGAAGCATCCAACTTTCGAGGGATTCAAGGTGATAAGCCAAAAAGCAGGAAGATCAGGTTTCAGCTTTGGCGGATTTGATATGGAAATGGCATTGCATCAATACACCGTGGTTCTACAGGCAACAAAGAAAGGAACCTTTACAATCGACCCGGTTTCATTTCAGGTAGGTGGAACATCTTATCGCTCCGAAAAAATTACCATCAATGTTGGTGCAAGCACAGCAGGAAAAACCACTACGCCAAAAAAGAACAGTAATCTTTTCGGTAAAATAGTTTTAAGCAGATCATCCATTTACAAAGGGGAACACGTTGTAGCCACATCAAAAATATACTCCAGATACAACAGACTGAGTCTCAGTAAATCAGACTTTCCTATGGCTAGTGGGTTCTGGAATGAAGAAATCAAGTCCGGCAAAAATGGATGGCCGGTAAAAACAGAAAATATTAACGGGGTAATGTATAACGTTTATACGATCAAAAAGGACCTGTTGTATCCTCAAAAGACAGGCAAACTCACAATACCCGGATTTGCAGCTACCCTCGTAGCAAATCGAACGATCTTTAATTCTGGAACTGAAATTCCCATCACAAGTAATTCGCCGACCATAAATGTCAAACCCGTAGATAATGCTCCAGCTAATTTTTCAGGACTTGTAGGTTCATTTTCTATGACAGCAGAAATTTCAAAAACAGAATTATCAGCTGATGAAGGAATAGATGTAACGGTAAAAGTCAAAGGAAAGGGCAATTTACAACAGCTGGATAGTGTCAGTTTACGATTCCCCCTCGATTTTGATGTGTACGATCCTGAAAAAAAGGAGAAAATATCTTCCTCTACTTCCGGACTTTCAGGATATAAGACGTTCAACTTTCTGGGGATCCCACGTTCAGGAGGAGAATTTGACATCGGACCTGTCGAACTAGTCTATTTTGATCCAAAAAACAAGGACTTTAAAACCCTGAAGAGTGATTCGTGGCAAGTTAAAGTGGAAAGACCTAGCGGAAAGGCAGGTCAGGACATCCTTTCTGCCGATCAAAAAGAGGTGGAGCTCCTTTCTGAGGGAATACGACATATAAGAGAAACTACAGACCTGATCAAACAAAACGATCTGTTCTTTGGCTCAAGATATTTTTGGGCACTTTATTTCAGTCCATTCCTGTTGTTTTTCGCATTCTCATTTATCAAAAAGAGGCGGCAGACAAGACCCAAAGATGAAAATTTAGTCAGGCAGAAGAAGGCAGCCAAGATCGCGTTTAATGCACTGAAAAGCGCAAACGAAAAGCTATTGAATGGCGAAGGGAATGCTTTTAATGAAGCCCTGCTCAACGGATTATTCAATTATTTAAGGCACAAGCTAACAATGGAAACAGCGGAACTAAGCAAGGCAAATATCCGATCCCACTTAACAGCAAAAGGTGCCACTTCAGACCTAACTGAGAGGTTCATAACTATCATTGAGCAATGTGAAATGTCACGCTACGCACCTGCTTCTGAAACGATAAACGAACAGCTTTATATACAAGGAATTGACATCATTGAAAAACTTGAAAATGAATTGGTTAATTAGTGTATTTCTACTATTTGTTGGCATTGTCAACTGCTTATCTTCTGAATTGATAGATGAGCGATTTATCGCTGCCAACCAATTATACAGCAACAACTACTACGACTCAGCCTTTACAGAGTATGAAAGGATCATTGATAGCGGGTATTTTTCTTTTGAGCTTTTCTTCAATGCCGGAAATGCGGCCTATCAGACAAAGAACATTGGCAAATCAATATTGTACTACGAAAAGGCTAAAAAACTGGCCCCATCCAATGTAGATGTTATTCACAACCTAAAACTATTGAACCGACTCGTATTGGATAAGAATCCTTCCGCAGGCAAGAGCAAAGCGTATGACCGAGTAATGAGCGTTCTTAGCAGGTCACCTGATTATTGGAGCTGGGGAGCCATTTTAATGGGCTTTCTAGGCTTTGCTTTTTTAACCCTTTATAAGCTGAGCAGTGGAAGAAGAAATAAGAAAATTGGATTTTTTCTTGGAATCTTTTCGGTTTTATTAAGCGTTTTTTCAATCCTTCTGTCAACTGTACAATACAACTACATCGAAACCAAAAGAAATGGAATTGTTCTTGATCAATCCGTAACACTCAAAATAGCACCGGATGAAGAGTCAAAAACTGCATTCATCCTTCATGAAGGAACTAAATTTGAGCTCAAATCTCAAGTCGGAGATTGGCTTGAGGTAATCTATTCAGACGGGAAAATTGGATGGATATTAGTCAATGATGTTGAGCTGATCTAAGAAGATTTCAATTTTAGCTTGTACGCTATTCCAATAATATTAGATTTTGCAGGCACTTTTTCATTCAAAAGTGCCTGTCTTCTGTAAAAGATCTCAACTGTGTTTCGCTTTGCCAGATCGATCTCCAGACCAAACGTAATTCTATACTTCGAGAGATAACTCAGTGATTCCAGCACCACCCATGCCTCAGTTGAAGTGAAAAATGCTATTCCCTCCCCAACATCATATGTAAGAGCTAGTTTTGTTCTGTTTGCCCAATCCAAACCACGATAATCAGAATCCATTTGAGTTCGATTACGAAGTTTTAAGTTTAGCTCCCCCACATCTACATCTGAATTCAGATCCAGATTTACCCTGTGACTTGGAGAATTTCCCATATCATATTTGTTTTTAAGAGAGTACCTGTAGTTTACGGTAGTGCCGAAATATTTATGAACCTTATAGGATGCCCCAAAGTCGCTAAGCATTGATTTAAGCTGTGTAGAATTCTCATACAGCCGCACGCCCGGTTTTACGTGCACTCTGACATCGCCTACCTTCTTACTCAATTTAAAACGGTACCAGGTCTCAAAATCCTGAAATTCATTTTGACCGTAGAATAAAACGGGGCTTGCGAACAACAGTGCGAATAGTAATAACCCTCTCAAATTAGCGATTTAACACAGTTATATTCCCAAGGTCCACCTCTTGTTTTTTACTTGAGATCTCAAATTCCATTTTCACAACGGAATCAGTTCCAAAAGCACAGGTCCAGCAGTCTGAATAGGCATATATCGTATAACTCCCGGGACGCAAATAGTCAAAAGAAAAATTCCCACTGTATCCTGTTTCTACCTTATCGTCAAGAATACCGTCATCAGTGCCGTAAATGATGAAAACATCTTTTGATTGCGCTCCAATAATACCTTGGTCGAGTGTGCCGGCAAACAGATGTTCCATAAGCTGACCACTGGCCGAAGCCTGTCCACCTACTCCTTCTGTTTTTGTGCAACCGAAACCTAGTATTACGACTGCTAATAACAGATATATTATGTTCTTCATAGTTATCAAGATATCCAATTGTAGCCTACAATGTTACTACAAATATTAAGAACAGCTATACAACACAAATATTGTATCGTGTTTTCTGCACTTTTCAAGAACCCCTGCTGTAACTGATCTAAATCATATTAAAACTTAACATGCGTCAGGATCCAACTATAGAATTAACAATACTTTGGTCGGAAACAACTTAATATGTTAAAATCAAAGGGAGGTAGTAACTATTGGGAGCGCAAATTTGAAGGCCAATTAGAGTTGAACAGATTTGGAATAATAAGCGGCGTACTTCTAGTTGTGGGTTGTCTTGGAGGAATTGCAACCTATTCCGGGGCGATGACCTCTAGTCCACAATTGATTACCATTCTAATACCAACCATGGCCTGTCTAGCCACACTACTTGCAGTCGGACCTGTTAAAAGAATTTTAAATCTAGGACTTTTAGTTCTGGTCATAGACATTTCCATAATCACTTACAATTTCCTTAGCTGAATTGTGTCGCTGTCTTGATCAATACACGGTTAATCACTGTGATCTTTCTTCCGGCAATCTGGATCAGTCCTTCACTTTTCATTTCAGATAAAAGCCTTATTACCGACTCCTTAGCCGTTCCAACAAAGTTGGCCAAGTTTTCTCTGGTAAGGTTAATTGGTTCTCCCTCATATAACTCTTCCAAAACAAGAAGAGCACCGCACAGCCTGCTCCTGACAGACCTATGCGCCATAGTTGTTAGTGCTTCTACCATTTCCGCAAGATCTTCCGAAAGCTCCTCCATCAACCACTCTCTTAATTGAGGTGCCTCGACCATCATCTTCAGGAAATCTTCCCTCTCAATAAAGCAAACCGAACACTCTTCAATAGTCGTTGCCGAAACACCTAATTTATGATTCGCAATTAACGTTCGATAGCCCAATAGATCACCTTTTTTAGCAAAACGAATGATCTGTTCTTTACCTGACCCACTTGATTTATAGATCTTTATCTTACCGGAATTAATACAATACACCCCTCTGACTTGTGTCCCCTGAGTCAAAATGTCCGTTTCTGCCTTATAGATAATGCAATGTTTAACACTGTCCAAAAGTTTCATATTCTCGCTGCTTATGACCTTCAAAATTGAGTGATCCATTGCCATACAATTATCACAGCTTAACTTTAAATTCTGTACAACGCCCATAAGTCCAAATATATATCCTAATTTTTCGTGATCAGAAAAAAAATGAAAATCTTTGGATTCTGTTTCTTCTCAAACCAAGATAAAATAAAAAACCCTTTGAGTTACAAAGGGTTTTTGTGCGGAGAGACAGGGATTCGAACCCTGGCAACGATTGCTCGTTGACAGCTTAGCAGGCTGTTGCATTACCACTCTGCCACCTCTCCAATAACGGATTGCAAATATATAACAGATTTTGAATTACATTGAAGTATTACAGAAATTCTAATAGAGGAATATCTTTTTATTTTTACCGTTAGGAATCTGAATATTTTTAGGTTTGTACAGAATCGGAATCAGATATGCCCATGAAGAATGTTTTATATGCACTTATTGCTGTTCTGATCTGTGCTTGCACTTCTGAGGACTCATCCATTGGTAATCCAACCGAAAAAAATAGTTCTTTTGATCTCGTTGCACATATTGCAGTTGAACCTGACGGGTTGCACCCACTGAACAGCGCTTCGCTAACTACCGCTTATGTGTTTGAGAGCATACATAAAACTCTTTTAAAGGTTGATCTCATCACACTGGATCTGATTCCGGACCTCGCAAAAGGACTTCCTGAACAAATAGACAGCAATACTTTCAGATATACGATTCAAGAAAGTCCTAAGTGGGATGACGGTTCACCGGTAACTGCCGAAGATATTCGATTTACACTCCTACTCGCTATGTGTCCGCTGAACAATGCTCCACAAAAGCGACTTACACTGGAAGAATTTGTTGATTCTGTGCAAGTGGCAAGTAGCAAGAAACTTATTTTTTCAACCCTATTCCCGTTTGCCGGTGCAAATTATATTTGGAGCGATCTGCCAATTATCTCAAAGTCTGTTTATGACCCTGACAATGTCTTAGGGGATTTACGTTTTTCTCAATTCAAAGGTGAAAGCTTTGAGTTTTCAAAAGAAACACAAGATTGGTTTGTCAATTTCAATTCCAGAAAGTACTCACATGATCCGCAGTACATAAACGGCTTAGGCGGCTATAAAGTAACCCATTGGGAAGAAGGCCAGTATATTTCGTTGGCAAAAAAAGAAAATTGGTGGGGTGAAACATCAACCTCCATTTACAACAAGACTAATCCAAATAACATACATTTCAAAATAATTACAGACGAGCAAACAACAAGTGCCGCTATCTTAAATAAAAAGATCGACGTGGCATATTCACTGAGTAGTGCACAGGCGTACGATCTTTCGAAAAATGAAGATTTCAAAACCAATTTCCACCTTGACAAGGTTGACATCTTTGGTTTCACTTTCTTAGCCATCAATTCACGACCAGGACCGGCAACAGGGAACCCTGTACTGGCAGACCCGAATGTCCGGGCCGCAATGAGCTGTTCAACACCCTACGATGCTATTCTTGAATCTATCTACAATATGGGGACAAGGCAAGCTTCTATTGTTAACCCAAAACGGAAATATTACAACGGTGACCTTCCCATGCCGCAGCTTGATCTGAACAAAGCAGATTCTATCCTGTCATCCTCGGGTTGGATCGATGACAATGGTGATGGAATTAGAGAAAATACGGTCGATGGAGAAGTAACCGACCTGAGCTTTGAGATTGGATACATTGACAACTCCAGCTTCAAAACAATTGCTGAATTGCTATCACTTTCTTTTCTAAAAGTGGGAATATCTGCCAACATCAGACCAATCGAAGCAAATGCAATGTTTCCAAAATTACTTTCTCAAGACTATGACGTCTTTATTTCCAGCCTCACCGGAGACGGCGGTTTTGAAGACCTGTCTCCTCTTTTACACACCGATGCATGGAGGCAAAAGAGCTTCAACTTTACAGGGTTCGGCGATTCAATTACCGACAATGTTTTGGAAGACATCAAGAAAACCTTTGATGAAGAAAAAAGAAATTCACTGTACCTCGAGCTACAAGAAAAATTCAATGAGCAAAATACCTTTATCATACTTTATGCCGTACAGAGAAAAATTGCGATAAATAAGAAGTTTAAAAATCCACAGTGCTTTGCGCAAAAACCTTCGATTCTTTTAAATGCATTGGAATTATCCGTTGATAATTGATGATTTATTGATACTTTGAGTTAATGCTCAAGTTTATTCTAAAAAGACTGCTTCGGTTTATCCCTATTCTATTCTGTATTTCTCTTTTTGGGTTCACTCTCACCATCAATATGCCCGGGGATCCCGTAAACAAGATCCTCGTCGCTCGACATGGAGCCAACTATAAGAGTTCTATATTGAATTCTCCGCAGCTAAAAAGAGAATTGTATAGGGAGATGGGACTGGATCTTCCTGTATTCTATTTCTCTGTTAATTCATACAGCCATTGTGATACCCTCAATAGAATTGCAAACAAGAAACTAAGGAACGCCGCTGATCGGATGATCCATCAATATGGGTGTTGGGCTGAGATACAATCCTATTATCAAGAAATAAAACACGCCATTGATAATACAGATATAGCTGAACATTCGCTAAGAGCATTACTTACTGCATATGCGCCTGAAAAATCAGCCAGCTTGATCGAGCAGATCTGCAAAACATCTCCGAACACCGGGAAATTGATAAATACCAAAATGATTGAAATTCAAGAGAACTCTTCATCATTGGGTAATTACATTCCAACTATCAATTTAAACGGCGTAAACAACCAGTACCACGCCTGGCTGTTTGGCAACGGGGAGAATCGTTTAGGAATATTCAGAGGTGATTTTGGGTTGTCTTTTAAAACAGGGCAGCCGGTCGGAGATTTTATTTGGAAGAAATTGGGCTTTTCAATGGAGCTGATATTCTTCGCTATGGTAATTGCTTTTGTTACAGCAGTTCCTACAGGACTAAGGCTGTCCAGAGTTAATTCGAAAATTAAAAAGAATCTTCTCTCTATTCCCATTTATTTGTTGTACTCCATACCCGGCTATTTATGTGCAACTCTACTTATATTTTTCTTCGCCAATAACCAGGCGCTTCATTGGTTCCCCGAAAGCGGCCTGTATCCTGTAGGGTACCATCCAATAGAACATTCATACTTAGAAAACCTATTAACAGGATTGCCTTACATGGTTCTTCCAATATGTACATATGCTTTCAGCGCATTTGCCTTTATTGCAAAGTTGACTACTAACATCAGCTCTGAAGAGTTGAATTTCGACTACGTAAGAACCGGTCTCGGTAAAGGCCTTTCACTTAAAAAAGTGGTGCGAAAGCACGTGTTCAAAAACACATTGATTCCTCTCATCACAATATTCACTCAAATTCTACCAGCCGCTGTGGGAGGCACTCTGATCGTGGAGTTGATCTTTCAGTATCCCGGCTTAGGTAAAACGATCTACGATGCAGCACTGAATTCGAATTACCCCGTAGTAGTTGCCGTGTTTACGATAACCGGCTTGTTTACGCTTGTTGCTTATCTGATTGCTGATGTTCTCTACGCAATTGCTGACCCTAAATTGCGTCCGAAATCATGAACAGCAAAACAAACCGCATAACATCTGCCATTAGGAAGAAAAATTTGACTTTGGAGGTCAGGTTGCTTCTTATAATCGCAGTGATATCCATCATATCACCAGTCATTACAAATAATAAGCCTCTATTCTGTAAAGTTGAAGGAATAAACTATTACCCTGCGTTCAAGGATTTAATTTCGCCTAACCGCCCAATTACCATAAAGGGCCAAATACTGACAGGCTCTTCCAAATGGGATCAGTTAGAATATGAAAAAGTAGTTTGGCCCCTTTTAAGGAATGGCCCTCTAGAACTGGACGCTGCAAACAAAGATTTTCAATCACCGCTGGTTCTAAGCAAGGATGTCAATGACCAAGTTGTCGGATTTCGGAAACAACATTTGCTGGGAACTGACAGACACGGAAAGGACATTTTCTCCAATTTACTAGGCGGGATCAAATACAGTCTATTCATCAGTATCTCAGCAATAGTGCTGGCCGCTGCTATTGGAATTTTCTTGGGCGCAATTTCCGGCTTCTATCAAAACAATTATGCGATGGGGAGGTCGCAACTGATCGCTATTATTATTAGCCTGCTTCCCGCTTGGTTTTATGGATTTTCAGTTAGAAGTTATGCGATTGCTGATGGGTTCGAGGAAGGAGTATTTGTTGGCTTACTTCAACTACTACTCTCTTTGTTCCTTTTCACGACGATCTGCATTGTGGCATCACTCGTTGGAAGGACCTTGGATAAAAGACTTAATACCAAGGAATTTGTTCTTCATCTGGACAATTTAATAACCGGTTTTACCGAGGTGTTCTCATCAGTGCCAAGAATAATTATTATTGTCA
>Ga0206681_10000754_pt1 | contig 16524 bp, 5 predicted proteins | sample M150012015metaG_FD_161048 | JGI IMG/M metagenome (GOLD analysis project Ga0206681, IMG submission 161048) | Ammonia-oxidizing marine archaeal communities from Monterey Bay, California, United States - M1 500m 12015 | ecosystem: Environmental > Aquatic > Marine > Intertidal zone | place: USA...
CTTTGAAGAAACCACATTCATCGTTTATGCAAATAATTCAGCAGGCTCGGCTACTGCTAGTATTACCTTGAGTGCGATTGAATTGGGATATGATCCCCACGACTTAGCACAATTTTGGCTTGATTTCTTTTTCTGCCAAACAACAGATGACAGGCCAACAGTCGATGATCTGACCACTTCTCAAACTGAGACACTCCAGTGCGAAATCTCAATCACTCTAAATGAAACTCATCTGCTCATATCTACAAATGGCATTCCAAATCATGATTTCGAATCTACTCTAGCTTGCTCGCAAGGAGGCGATTGTACCGCTGTACAGGATTACACTTGGTCGATTCCAAGGAATCCTACCAATGATACTACTGGTGGCCATGATAGTGCTAACTGTCCTGAAGCCAATGGCGAGTATGAGTGTGCAGCAGACAGAGGGTCCATCGCTGTAGCAATGAACGGCGTTCCAATCTTCGGACCCGAAGATGGCCCTGGCGGTGATGCGGTTGCTGCTGAACATGGAGCCTACAATGAAGATCGGCAACCAATCGAATTAGGTGTATGTCACGGACACGCCGCCCAAGGTGGAACCTACCACTATCACGCCGATTCAAATTGTATGCACTGGCATCCAGAAGATGGTGAAAACATCAAGGATGACTATGATAATTCAGCACCGGAATTAGTTGCACCAAACACCTATGATGGCAATCATTCCAAAGTGATTGGAGTGGCATTCGATGGCTATCCAATATACGGATTCTGGGGCTATGACAATGAAATGAATGTCGTGGAAATGAAGAGTTCTTACGAATTAAAAAGTGGCGAAACTGGCTACAATGGAATTGATGATTACCAATACGTCGAAGGGCTTGGACATCTCGATGTATGTAATGGCCACTTTGGGCCAACACCTGACTTCTATCATGGAATTTATCACTATCACACCACCATGCTAAATGGTGATGGCGATATGGGATTCCCTTACTTCTTGATTTGTTATCATGGAGAAGCCGATATGAGTGGCGATGATGACGACCCTTGTGCTGGATTCGGAGAGACATGGGGGCCCGGAATTGGCCCACCTCCACCCGGATGTGAAGGCGGAGGGCAAAATGGTCAGGCTGAAGGAATGGTTGTGAGCGCTTGGCAATTCAACCCATTTGCAATCATTATTCTCGGTCTAATGCTAATATCGGGTTGGCGGCTCTGGCGGCGATGAATCCACCCGAAGGGTGGCTTCAAGAGGCTCAACTGGTGCAAAACCGTTTAACACCCGGGCGGCGAGGGTAGGCTGGTGCGTATGCTGCGAACGCGATTGATTCCGGTGCTTGTACTCTTCCTGATGCTCAGTGTAAGCCTGCCAATGAGCGAGTTTGCAGAACTGCCTCAAGAAGCGGTCCCCGAGTATGTTCCGGGCAATTTGGAAGGCTATGACCTCTATCTCGATGAGGCCGGTGATTCTGGAGGAGATGGTGCACTAACCACTGCTGAACCCTCTGGGGCTCACAAGGAAGCATCCATTCTGTCAGGTGTGGAATTCCGTTCTGATGATTTGATTAGTGATCTCACAATTTACGGCGAGGGTTCTGAAACTCTTGTTCGACTTTCGATTTACATGCAGTTTAAGGGCCAAGAGGGCTCGACTGCCGATTTGACTTTTACTCTCAATGCAGTGGGGGGCTCAACCTATACCGAAACTCTGAGTTTGTCTGACCCATGCAGTGATGGACTCTTCAATTCAGATTGTTCATGGACGATTAATGAAATCTTCTTTGATGTACCAGAGGACGGATTCACAGTCGATAAGGGCGCTCAACTCCGCCTTCAAATCGATGGCTCCGCTTCTTGTGAGGGCCAAGGCGGAATCGGCCAAGGCGGCGATTGCGATGTTCTTGTCGCATACGGTGACGTCGAGCAAACCGCTGGATACTCGAGGCTAGAACTCAAGGCAAATGCTCTTGCAGAATCCAGTGTTAAGGTTCACACTCCAGGCGGTCTTTGGACCGATGGGGAAACTCTAGAGTGGGCTCCAAACCACCGTCCAGAGTTTAGGACAATTCAATTCACAGTCGATGTAAGAGACGCCTTTGGCCGTGCTGATATCAATTCGGTAAGCCTCGTGCTCTCAACGCCTTCAGGAACAAACACAGTCTTCGATAGGACCTTTGAAGATGATGATTTGAGACTTGACAATAATGGCTTGGTAGGTAATTACACTTGGACCTATGATGCTGGAATTGCCCCCGGGCAATATCCGCTTCAATTAGAAATTGTAGATGTTCAAGGCCATGTAGTAGTATTCAATCACCAAGGTGTCGAATTCGTTGAGCATGACGTCTATCTATCCCTCCCGGTAAATCAGCCTGACATCATTCTAATCGCTCCCGGTCAGGTGAGCAGTGCTGAATTCATGATTGAACACACTGGCTCAGCAACTGTAGACATGAATGTTGTATTCGAGTTATTCACTACCCTTCCCGGTTCGTGGTCAGACCCAGTGTGGGACCAGCCTGCTGGATATGCACTGAATGGCGGCGGTTCATTCGCTCGTCCGATTCTTTCTATTGAAGCTCCTGAAGGCGACTTATCTACCGCTCCTGAGCACATCGAAGTATGGGCACGTGCATATGCTGAAAATGATGAAGGAGTTACTGAGGAAGTACAGGTGAAGAAGATTATTCTCGATGTCGAAGAAGTAGGTGTCTATGCACCGCCAAGGCTTGGAATTTGGGAAGATTCCGAACACCAGATACAGATTGCTGACTCTAACCGTCCTGAAGCATATGATCCCGTCATTTCACACTATATCGACTCCGAAGAAGTAGGTGAATTCTTCATCGATGTCTTCAATGCAGGATTCGATACCGACACCTATCGCCTCAAGATTGAGGATATGCCGGATGGATGGCAGTATGTATTCTATGACAATGATACTGGACAGGAACTAGTAACTGAAGGCATCCATGCAATTACGCCAGACATTGGCTCACATGAAATTCTCACCCTTGTAATGAAGATATACCCGCCCACCTCAAGAGATGATGCTGATATCGGGTTGGTTACGATTAGATGTTCATCTACTGGTGATGCTGAATTAAACACGGTTGCATCATTCACAATTCATCGCACCTTTGGAATACTTGCAGAAGTAATCTCAGATTCTGATGGTGGGGACCCAGGAGTAGTAGGGCCAAAGCCTCCGGGTTCAACAGTTTCATTCGATGTACGTGTCACTGATTCCACCCAGGAAACCGGGCAGAATACTTGGAGGGTAATCTCTCCAGAAAAGTTGTCCAAGAATACCGATAACGATGAGGTCTATGGCACATGGACATATTCTCTAACAGACGATAATGGGAGCGATGTTGTCGCTCTCAGAATGTCATCCGGAGATGAAGTCGACATTACCGTAGAAATCGAAATGCGCGATAAGGTAATTTCTGGTAATCACACAATCTACCTCCGGGTAACTGAAGAGAATCCAGATGATGATCCTCGCTACTTCGATTTGCCACTAACAATCAGAGTTTCAGAGGATGTTACTCCAGGGCGTATTTTCGTTGAAAGAGTAACTCCATTATCCTCATTCTTGCCAAATGAGGCCAAGCATATTGAGTTCCAAGTTCAGAACGATAACAACGTTCCCTTAGACATCATTATCACCGCCGATATTATTCCAACTGGCTGGGATGCTCGTTTGACTACATCAGCTAATCAAATGGGAGGAAATTTCGTATTATTGACCATCGAACCCTACTCTAAAGAAGAGTTCACAATGATTTTGACCGCTCCGGACAATATCGTAGCTGGAAACTCGATTGCAATCACTCTCGAAGTTACTCCTATGGATGATGAAGTTCCATATGATGCGCAGTATACACAACGCCCTTCATTTGAATTTACGACCGACTGTTCTGGCTTTGTTTGTGTAGTCAATTTCGCTACAAATCCAACCCCTCAAACCATCGCACTATACGCGGGTCTCATCCTAGTAGTTATCCTTGCAGTCTATCGAAGAGGTCAAACTTCAGTCATGCCTGCATACGAACTCGAAGAGATGATGGAAGATGAACTAGGAAAGGACCTAGAAGACCTTCCAGAATCGGTCATTAGTGACGAGGAACTCGACGATGATCTCGAACTTCTCGAGGACCTTGAAGACCTTTGAACCTGTGAGTTGTTGGTCTATTTTCCCCCCTACGGGGGGAGCAAGAGAAGGGTATTTTGTCGGAACAACGTTCCATTTCCCTTAAGTGCCTTTGAGTAAGCCGTTTGATTAGTGTTAGCGATGCGTGTATCTCCATCCCCCCCAGCGGCGCGGCCAAATCTCCTTAGAGAAATGAATCAAAATACGGTCAAGTCCATCGGACTTGCAGCCCTAATGTTGATGGCTTCATTAGCCTCGATTGAATTTGTTTCTTACGCTGCTCTAGCTGCAACAGACCAAGATGGAGACGGTCTGACTTACGGTCTTGAGTATCTAATCAATACCCAACCAAATGATTGGGATTCTGACAATGATCAACTGCCAGATGGATGGGAATGGCAGTACGGTCTTGACCCGACTTCTACTAATGGAATCGATGGTGCAATTGGTGATCCTGATGGCGATGGTTTCTCAAATTTACAAGAGTATTCCTACAAAATAAGCAGCAACTGGGATATTTCTTCCACCCCTACTGTCCTGGACAATGGAGTTTGGTGGAACGGAACTGTTCCAGTAAATAATTGGGACGAAGAGAATGCTATGCAGTACAATCAGCTTGCTTGCGGCGATGCTGGAAACGATGGCACAGGCACTACAATCCTCTGTGATGAGGACCCGGTTGGAAATATCTGTACCGATGGATTCGACAATGATAAGGACGGAATGGTCGACTCCAATGACAACGATTTCGATGGAGATGCAGATTGTACTTCTGACGATGATGACGGTGATGGATATCTCGACGAGGACCCAATGGGATGGGATACCGATGGTGACGGTATGCCAGATGGTTGGGAGGCTTCAAATGGTCTTGATGCAACATCGCCTTCCAATAATGATGGCGCAAATGGAGATCCTGATTCCGACGGTCTAATCAATCTCTACGAGTATGTTAACCCATCATGGACTACTTCTTGCAGTGGACAGCCATGTTACAGATCAGGACCTGATGGTAGTTTCACTGAAACAATTTCTCCTTGTTCCCCTCACATGGGAATCGGTCCTAGCGGCTGTGCGACTCTAACTGCAGAGACAGATGGTGTGACCTCAACCAATCCACAGGATTCCGACACCGATAACGACGGCCTCAACGATTCATACGAGGCTCTTACTCTCCTAACCGACCCTACCGATTCAGATACCGATGATGACGGAATCAGTGACGGAAACGAGGTCAACGGCGCCTATGGAACTCCTCCTCAAGCAAGCGATCCTCGCAATAACAACAGCGATGGAGACCAATTCGATGATGGTCAAGAGGACAAGAATGGAAACGGACTCGTAGACGTTAACGAAACCGATCCAACTCGTCGGGAAGATTCTGGCGACTTCGATAATGACGGTCTTCAAAATTGGGAAGAAAATCTCTCCTGCTCGGCGTGGAATATCGCTGATACAGACTATGGTGGAGTAAGTGATGGCGATGAGTCCAATGTCTCACATGGCACGGACCCATGTGATTCATTACTCCAATTTGAAACTACAATTATCAGTTATAATTCAGGTAGCAGTCAGTTGACATTGAACAATGGTTCTGGCTTCCGTTCAGGTGGGGGGATAGCATATTACAATAATTCAGGGATATATACTCAATTTTCTTATGCAGCTCATACCAATGACCTACTGCAAGGAGTTTTCACCGGCCCACCAACAGGAGTTACCGTTGTCGAAACACGAAATAACTCGTGGTGCCACGATGGAACTGGGGCGTCATATCCTGCCTATTGCGATGATGACTATGCCGATATTGACGGTGATGGCCTTGCAGATTGGGAAGAGACGCTAGGAATCTACGGATATTTCTCCAACCCAACTCTCTATGATTCTGACGGCGATGGAGTAAATGATTACGATGAAGTCATGGCTAGCACTGACCCATTAGAACCATGTGACAATTTATTGGATGACGATGGCGATGGGTTGAATAATTATTTCGAAACATCAACTGGATGTCCAAACTATTGGATTGGAATAACAAATGGCTCATTTGATATTTGGTCAACTGCATATGATGATGGAGATACAGATGCTGGTGGAGTAAACGACAAGCAGGAGTACTTTGATTCAACAAATCCACAAAGCGATCCTTCTGATGACATAATGCCAGCAGATTTCGATGGTGATGGTATTCCCGATGTGGTAGAGAACATTACCGGTACTGACTGGCGAAACCCAGATACCGATGGTGGAGGTATGCTCGATGGTGATGAATGCCCTCAGCAATACTGGTTTACCAATTGTCAAGGCGCACCATTCGACCCATGGGATCCTACAGATGATGTATTACAGAATGAGGTTGTATTTTGGGCAAACAATACCAGTGGTACAGTTGACCTAAACCGTCAACACCTTTGGCGCCTCAATACCTTCGATGTATACACAGGCGCAGCATACGGGATTGCTGTAAATTCACATCCTGCGGAAACCATCAATGTACCATATGCCAATTCTACACATCTCGCTCCAAGTTCATATGCAAACGATACTGTGACTTGGAATCTTGATTTTGCTCACCCAATAATGGGCGGAACTGTACCGATGTCAGCATATCAGTACAATATCACGTTCTGGTCGGATGCAATGGTCGAAATGACGCGCACAAATGATACACATACCTACGTTCTAAGCGCAGGACTACTTGAGGAAATGTGGGTTGAAGAGAATGAGTATTGGTATGATTGGGCTTCAATTTCAGCTGATACGATTGCAGGTTCAAATAATTCCTACGAGACCATAGTACCTTCAATATTTACTGATACAGCTATGCCGGAATCTCTGGTGATGAATATCACTAATGATGTCATAAACGCGGCTGGTGCGGTTGATGCTTACTCGAAGGCTAGTGCTCTATCTGATTTCTTAATCAATGGCAATGCTACCTTTGATTTCAAGCGCAATTACAATGGAAGCGGGGTGGGTCCTGATGAAGATATTACTTTCGATATGCTTGCTAGAGCGAAGGAAGGAACTTGCACAGAATTCACTACCACCTTTGTGACAATGGCTCGAATAGCAGGTCTTCCGACTCGCTATGTCACTGGATATAGTGGGGGCGCATGGACAGGTTCTGGCTATGCGGTAATGGGACAGCACATGACTCAGTGGGGAGAGATAAGAATGGAACTTTCTGCCTCAGTTGGTGGCGATGATCTTGGCTGGGTGCCATTCTTTGCCTGCCCTGCTGCAGAAGAACTCGAAATCGTCAATATGACTTGGTCTCCAACCGAATATGACCGAGATGGAACGGGTGATGTTTCTGCGAGCGGACAATTACGTTATGTCGAAAACGGTACACCTGCCGATGGAATTGTACTTCGTGGCTATGTTGTAGATCCTGCTGATGTAGGAGAAGTGCCTGGACTTGCTGCTCTCATAGGCAACCAATTTGGCGTGATTTTCACTGATGCAAATGGTAATTTCACAATGAATGGAACCTTGACTTCTCCGATAGAGGCAGGTTTTGCAAGTATTGTTATCGAGCATATTCAGAGTGGATATGTGTCAAATGGAGGTATTGATTTAGGCGTCTTCATTAATATCACCGATAATTCAAATCTGACACATGTATCGCCAAATGCAATCGACCAACCCGTTCTTGGTGCAGGTGCAACTACAGTTCTTACGGGGTATCTTCTCCATGAGAATAATGCGACCTTAGGTGCTGATGAACTTGGTAATGATCTCGAAGTTTGGCTAGATTTCACCTCATCGGTCGATGGTGCTACAAATCTCACTGGAACTGTAGGTCCTGGCGGTCTTTGGGCGATTAATGTCACACTAAGTGAACTTGAGGCCAAGACCAATATTTCAGCAACTCTTGGATTTAGTGGCTGGCAGGATGTTTCTCAATCCGTAGGGTCTCCAGCCTTCCATTTGCGACCGGATTCTCACATGATTACTCTTGATATTAGGGATGCTCCAAATCTAACTGCAACTATCGAGGGTCCAAGAGTGAATAATTCCATTTTCGAACTTGATGAATTATTATATGTCAATGGAAGTACCATGAGTTTCGGTGTTTCTCCTGTAGCGATGGGGGGTAATCTCTCATTTGGTATGCGTGAAGCCAATGGTGGAGGTACCTTCCTAGAGTTGTTCAATACTTCAGTAAACGGTTCATTTAATCTCACACATCTTCTCGATGTGAATACGACTTGGGTACATGCTGGTGCTGTTGAATTATCATTGGTATTCTATCCAGATACGCTTGAGGCTACCGATTCTCTCAATACATCGGGAACTGCTTGGTGGTTGAAGGGTATCATGTATCTGGAATTACAGGCAAACTCTCAGTTGCGCGGACAAACTGTGAATATTCTAATCCAACTTACCGACCATATGGGTGCGAATCTAAACATGAATACTACAGGTGACTTTGAATTCACATTCAATGGAACCCTTGAAAATACTACCACAGATCCAACCTCTACAACCCTCTCACCTACATTCACAACCGATGCGAATATGTTTGCGGGTGACTATGTACTGGGCATGGATTTCACAGGAAATGAGTATTATGTTGCTTCATCAAATAGTAGCATGCTCAGAATAATGGGTTCTGTCGACCTCTCAGTGGCAATTATTGATGATTGGACTCACATTGGCAATCAATCTTGGTTAGTAGGTGATGTTACCGACGCTGTTCACAATAATGCAGTCATAGGCAATGATTCGATTATTTCGGTTACGATACTAACTATCAATGGCCCAGTGGACCTCGGTACAGTCTTGATTAACAATTCAACTGGGACATTCAACATGACAATCACGGCTCCAAGATACATTCCTTCCGGAGTTTACGATGTCGAAATATGGTCTGATTTCGATTCTCTAGCTCCACTTGGTGGCGCATATTGGCAGTGGGTAGACAATGCAGTACCTCCTGCAATGCCTCAACTCCCTTCCACTACATGGGGTATTGAGTCTGAAGTCGTATTACGGGCTGATGAATCGGTAGGTGGTATCGATAAGGTTGTGGTGATGAACACAACTGTTGACCTGAAGACTCATGTGCGAGATATCGCAGATAATTCCAATTTAACTGGAGTTGTTGTGGACTATATTCTCGATTGGGGTGGTGCAAATATTACTATTGGACAGGCTACAACGGATGTTGAAGGCAATGCTACATTCCCATGGACTGCAACAGGAATCGCCCCTGGCGATTATGTGTTACGCATGGAAGTACAGGATGATATTACTTCAGCAAAGATTGCAGGTGCTACTAGGCACGTAGGCAATTTTACAATGATCAACGTCACAGTTCAGGTGCCCTCCAATATCAGAGTGGATAGCATTCCATCACAGATTACTGCTGGTATAAATTTCCAGGTTATCGGTGCTGTCGAAGATGGAGACAATGCAAGCCGACCATTGTCTACTTCAGTTAAGCTCGAAATGTTCTGGCTCGACAATCAGGAAGAGAAATTGGTCAATGGAGTATTCACTCAAATAAATGGTAGTTTCAACATGTCTGTCCCTACAGACGTACTGAATAATGGAACTAAGCGTGGACCTCGAACACTGATTATCACAGTGGTTGAGGGTTCATCCCCATTCTATCTCTCCGATACGAGTAGTCATTCGATACAGGTTATGGGAGTTTCAAACTTTGAGAGTCTAATACCGATTAACCCAATAATTGTCAATCGTGGGAATAGTGTCAATCTCTCTGCTGAATTAGTAGAGGCCTCAGATATGTGGCAAGCACTTCCAGGATATACAGTAGCGGTTAAATTCGATGAGACGTGGCTTACAGAGAATACTACTGATGTGAATGGTAGAACAAATTTCACCCATGCAATTCCATTTGATCAACCATTAGGATTGGTTCTAATTCAGTTCCATTACAATGGAAGTAGTGATTTGTTACCTGCGAGCAGGAATATCTCCACTGTAACAGTTAGGTCTGCTACTGTATTGGTAGTCGACGCAATATCTGAGAATCCTGTTGCTGGTGAATCATTCAATGTCACTGGTACGATTGCTAGTGATAATGGAAGCTCATTGGAGTACAGAAGTGGCGCCCTGTTGTCGGCTAACATTCTGTTCACGATTAATGGAATGCCAACTGGATTCCAAGTTCAGAACGGTACTGTTCAAGCCGATGGTACATGGGCAGCAGTCCTTACGCTATCTTCGTCTTTCGCTGCGGGTAGCAATTCCCTCGAAGCATCATATATTCCTACAGTGAACTATTATGAAACCTCGAATGCGAATGCAACATTCGATAGCAGAGGTTTCACCGTTCTCACCTTCCTTGCTCCAACCTTAGATGGAGCGGGACAACCTTCACTGAACTACCGTACCGATCGTGGGACCGATGTAGAATCGAGGCTGATGCTAATCGATAACGCAGGTTCTCCAGTCGTTGGTGTTCAAGTTACAGTATTAATCAATGGAACATCAGTGACATCTACAGGTACTACAGATGCATTGGGAATGGCCTATGTTAATCTGACCACACCAGTTGACCTTACTCCTGGCTTCCACTCTTTGAATGCTGAATTCCTTGGAACGTCTGGAACAACCGGATTGGTTGGAGATACTACTGAAGTTTCCTTCGTAGTTCTAGCGGATACCGTGGTAACCATCACCAACAATACGATGGTAATGACTGCTGGAGATGCTTTGGAAGTCAATGGTACATTGCTAGATGATTTAGGCAATCCACTGCAATTATCTGGAGTCAATTCTGGTGGCGTACTCCATCTCTATGTCGATGGACTGCCAGTCTCAAGTGTCCTTTCAGATGCAGATACAGGCTTCTGGGAAATTACATGGAATACCCCCGAAGGAATTACTGCGGGCGATCATCAAATCCAAATCCGCTTTACTGGAGGAAGGGATTGGGTCGACCCAATCGGCTCTGGTGATACAGCAAATCCAGAGTTCTACCATGAGGGCATTGCACTTTCAAATTTCTCGGTAAGTGTGCCAACCCAGATACTGATGCTAACTCCAGGTGGCCAAGTCGACCGTGAAGAGTCGATTACGGTCCAAGGCAGACTACTAGATATTGTAGATAATCCACTTGAAAACCAAACCATCGAAATTTGGCTTGGTAGTGTATTCCTAACCAATGTTACAACAGATGTATCAGGAACATTCACTGCAGTGCATCCAGTTCCTGCAGATGCACCATTAGGTGCTGTAACAATAAATGCAATATTCACTGGTACTACCTATTACCAACCTACTCAAGAGAGTGGAGTTTGGTATGTATACTCTCAGATATTGGTACAAGTCAATGTTGAGACACCGCTAGCAGTCACCGATTCGACTGTTATTGATGGATTCGTTGGCGATAACCAACTTCTTGGAATTGCGGGAATGAATGTTCTTATCTCGATTGAAGGAATTGAGATTGGCAATACCACCACTGATGCAAATGGAAACTTCAGCATCAATTGGACGGTCCCAGATATCTTCAGTGATGGAGCTCATGTCGTATTGGCATCAGTTCCTGCACAGGGATGGTATAGGGCTGGTGAAGGGAATACTACCTTCTTCCTTGCACATCGTAGTGGAATAACAGTCGATATCGTAGACAATGACGTAACACGCCTAGATAACTGGGAAATCAGTGGCCGCCTGTACGATCTCGACACCGCAGAAAATGACGGCCTCGGAGGCGAAATAATCCTCATCCTCCTCGATGGATACCAAGTTGGTACAGCGATTACTTCGATTACGGGAGATTGGTCTGCTGATATACGTGCTACAGATAATCTGAGCCGTGGAGCACACGAACTTTCATTCATCTTCGAAGGTAGTAGTGGGCATCTTCCAGTCAATCAAACACAAAGCGTGAATGTATGGGCTGATGTAACGGTCCATATCGATAGTATCAGTTCAATAGTAGTTCGAAGCGATTCCATGCATTCACCGCTAGTAATCATCGGTAGAGTGACTGAGATTGGTGGACAAGGCGTCATGATTGATGATGCTGAATTGATACTTGGAAACCAAAGTGATTGTGCAAATGCCAATAATGGTGCACGATGTATCGTGATAAACAGTATTTCTTGGAATGGAGGCCAGTTTATGATTACGGCAATTATGCCAAGTTGGATGGAGCCGGGAATGACACAACTCAATCTCCAAACTCCAGCAAACGAGAGTCTATTCTTGAGAACATCTGATGCGTGGACTTCTTCCTTTGCCCTGATGATTGATGCAACCTTCGATGTTAGTCTCGAACCGATTATTGAAGACGAGCAAGAAGTGATCAGCGGAAGTATTACGGTAACTGCAGATGATTCCCTCCAAGGTGTCGATGGAATTCCAATAACAATCTATGTTGAGCAGAATGGCACTCGCCTCGATGAGATGACAGTGGTAACAGATTCCTCTGGAAATGCTCTCTTTGAATTCAATGCCGAGCCTCCATATGGCGATGCATCGTACTATGGCGAACTCGATTTGAAGATGACAGTATCCAATCCTGACGGGGTACTTTCACAATCATCTGTTTCGTACTTCAACAACAAATTCGGAAGTGGAGTTTCTCCAGATTACACCTATGCTGCTGATGCAGATGGTCCACCATGGTGGATATACGTGCTAGTACTACTGGTAATTGGTGGAGCAGCTGCCATGGTATTGTACCGTAGAAAGAAGGCGGAAGCATCCAAGTCCATCGCAGATATATTCAGCTATACTGCTGAATTACTCGCTGCGGGCGATTCTATGCGTGAAGCCATCTTCAACTGCTATGAGAGCCTAGTCCACTTACTGATGACCCGTGGATTCCTTCGTAGGGATTTCGAGACAGTACGTGAATTCGAAATGGCGATTCGCTCGGCACTACCAAATATCTCTGAAGAATCACTAATTGCACTCGATGCAGTATTCGAGGAGGCTCGATACAGCCGCCATGAGATGGGTGAATCTCACAAGATCAACGCGCAAGAAGCATTGACTAGAGTTGCTTCTGAAGTTAATCAGTTTGAAATCCCGTCACGCTGATTACCAGCGTAGGTCGAGAATGCCGCCTTCGAGGCGTGCTTCTACTGAGTCCACACCTTCGGGAAGTGGAAGTAAGCGCTCAAAGTCAGTACCTATGCGCAAGCGAAGAATGCTGTGGCCAGCAATTTCGGATTGTGAGATATTGACGAGGGATACATCAGCCCCATGAAGTGGAATTGAAAGCCCATCAGTATGGCGTCGTCCATTGAGTTCTTCAACAATCCAAGCGAGTCTTCGGTCAGGTGCAATATCGACAATATGGGTCTCTGGCAACTCGCCAGCGGTTACAAGCATCATAGTATGACGGTCTCGAACTTCTGTTAGATGGTCTCCACTTATCTCAAAAGCAGCATGCAACTGTTCTGGGCGAGCAGTAAGCCCATCTGACACTGATGTGTGTTGAATCTCGACCTCAGACCACTCATCCATGAGACCCACTGCCTAGGTGGGGCCTCATGAACCTTTCAGGCATCGGGTATCCACTCAACCCGACTAAAGAAGCGTCGGGCGAAGCGTCCAGTCGAGTCGCTATCAGAGCTTCGATTCAACTTGATATCATGGGGGAAACAGACCTGATTTCCTCGGTCTTCATTACGTCTGTCAAGCAGGAGAATAAGGGCTCTGTCCCCCATTGCACGAATCGGACGCCCCATTGCTTGAAGGATGGAATTGATTGCAGGTTGAGTATTGGCATAGCGCCATGAATTTCCCGGGAAAATCGATTCCATATACTCTCGAAGTGCATTTTGGTATACCGAGGGTGGAGGAAATGGAATCCCGACACAAATCACGGTATCGAGTAGCCCGCCATGATAGTCAACACCTTCTGCTAAACGGCCTCCAAAAACGCCACCCAACAGGATTCTGCGCCCAATTGTACGCTGATCTTCTAATTCGACTAATAGGGAATCAACATCTCGCTTTCCCCATTTTCTGTCTTCCAATATGGTCTTCATACCCGGGACATACATGCCATCGAATAATGTCTTGAGTTGGTGGTATGAAGGTGCGAAAACAGCAACATTTCCAGGGGTATGTTGTGCTGCAGCCATGATATGTGCTCGCATATTATTCGTCATTTTGTCACTTCTTTCACGGTAAAGAGTCGTGACATCTGATGCTACCACAATCGGGCGCCTTTCCTTTGCGAATGGTGATTCGAGGCTGGAAACCGAGCGGTCTTGAGGTTTGATTCCCAGTAGGTCGGCATACATTCCGGGCGGGTGTAGCGTTCCACTCATCAATATCGTACCAGCAACAGCATCGAAAATAGGCCCTGATACCAACCCTGGGTCGAGAAGATGAGTGATGATTCTACCATCTCTGCCTTCACCATCGAATACCAAGCAAAGAGCAGGACTATCGCCAAAGCGAATCAGTGAGTCGATTAGATGCGCAAGTTTGTGGGCATCGGGCTCAGTGACTTCATCTCCATCTTTGTTCAACTCAGTTTCATTTGTGGCTAATAATTCCTTGAATAAACCTAGGCGTTTGTCCTTGTCAGGATTGATACGTGCAGATGTTTCACCGGTTAGGGTGGCTTGAGTAACTGTAGCAGCAACCGAATCGAAGCATGTGTCTAGTAAAGTGAAAATTCTGCTTGTGGTAATTGCTAACTCTTTCTCTTTACCCATCTCATCGAGTAATTTCTTGAACAACCCTGCTAAGGATGAACGGAATTCCTTCAGTACATTTAGGCTCCATTCCTTAATCTCTGTAGAAATCGATGCATCTGGGTTTCGCTCGCTAATTTTTTGCAGGTTGCCCAAATGTTCCTCGACCTCAAAAACAGCGTTGCGGACCATCGTTGGAGTCAGTACTCTTTGCATACCTCTTCTGACTCGGTCGGCAAGATTGTGAGCCTCATCTACGATGAGAATCATCTCTGGCAATTTCAATTCCATGGCATTGAGAGAGGCGTTTCTCACTTCATCAATGAAGAGGTGATTGTAGTCGCATACGACGATATCTGCCTTCTTTGCTGCAAGTCTTGCAGCCTTCCAGGGGCAAGTTTGAGTCTTCACTTGTCCCTCTCTATGGGTCTTGGATAATTCCACGAGTTCATCGACATGTAGTGGGTCGGAAAGAATTCTGGTTTCCAATCCCGGTGCATTGGTGAGAAATGGTTTGCATTGACGATTTGCTCGGTGTTGTCTACAAAGCAAAGTGAACATGCTACCACCCGAACCCGCAAAGGGCTCGACGCACATTCCAGATTGGCCAATCATATCGACAAGACTAACCTTTGATTGCGGATTTTTCATATTGATTCTACGTACGGTATCAACTACGATCTTATGTTGAGATTGGCGGCCGGTGAGGAACATTATCGTTCGCGGTTCTGGAGATGAATTTGCAACCTCAAGTGCAGCAGCCAATGCTGCAGCGGTTTTTCCGATACCAGTCGGGGCACAGGCAAGATGCGATTGTTGTTTTTCCAGCGCATCTGTGCAAGCTGAAATCATCTCCATTTGCCCTTCCCGAGGAACTTGATGGGCGAGCCAAGGGTGATTCTCGCCGACCATGGCAATTTACGCCGTGTCGATAGTGTATGAGGATTGGTATTGACGCGGCTGCATCGGTGTGAGTAATTTGCACCCGGGGTGTGGGGGCCCGGGTGCGTTGTGGAACCTCTCCCTAACAAGCGGGAGTGGAATCGGAGTCCCCTCGGTCATCATCGGCCGAGGGGACGTTTGTTGGGTTGCCAGTTTGTGCCATTATAGCACGCAAGCGCAGTGCAGCGAAACCGAAGTGGCCTGACAGTGCCTCTTCGGATCGGAAGGAGGAAACTCGAGTCTTATCCAGGTCGAATTTCCGTCGCATTTTCCCATCCCCTCCATATTGTGGCTCTCACCCTGTTGTTCACTGGTGGAACTCCCTGCGCTTGATTGTCTGTTCTCGAGCCGCTGCTACGGCCGAGTCGAGTGTGTCGTTAAGTCCAGCCTCTTCCTTGATGAGGCGGATAACGTAGTCTTGTAGGCCCTGTTGAGCCGCTTGTTCAGGTGTAATACCCAGGAGTTCGTACAGTTGTCCGAGTCTTTGCTTCGTAGATCGGCCAACTGTAATCTTAATCTGGTCCATATCAGGAAGCAACGGCTGTCCTGTTAGGAATTCACGAATGGCGCTACGGATGACATCACTACGGTTACGTGCCCCGTCTAGGCCGATTCTTGCATCGAGGAGAGCAAGCTCTTCTTCGGTGATTCTAATCGAAATGAGTGTGCTGGGTACGGTCATCCATCTTCCTCCGTTCTGTATCTACGTAGAACTGGCGGTATATGAACGTATTGCAAATGACATACAAATCGTCATACACTCGTATACAAGAGCCACTAGGGTCCTGATATTTAGGA
>Ga0206681_10000756_pt1 | contig 16517 bp, 9 predicted proteins | sample M150012015metaG_FD_161048 | JGI IMG/M metagenome (GOLD analysis project Ga0206681, IMG submission 161048) | Ammonia-oxidizing marine archaeal communities from Monterey Bay, California, United States - M1 500m 12015 | ecosystem: Environmental > Aquatic > Marine > Intertidal zone | place: USA...
AGCTTCTCTTATTCCTACCCATTGACGACGGATGTCAATAGTAATTGGTGCATAGTTCTTGGTTCCTGCTACCGCCGGATTTATTGCGAAATCATTGAACATGTATTGACTGTTTAGAACGATCTGCTGACCTAAAAGGGAGTTTGCCAGGCAAACTGCAAGAATTGATATGTAAGTTCTAATTCTCATTACCTTAGAATGATTATTGGGCCGTTCTGGGTAACCGATCCGTCATTTAGCTCTAAAACATAGTAGTAGGTGTCTGCCGGTAACGATTGTCCACTTATGGACGTTCCGTCCCAGCTGATCTGTAGGTCGGTTGAAACCATAACCACTCTTCCCCATCTGGAAAAAACCTTGATCTTTGCGTTCGAATAATTGGTGAGGTCAAGGTTCCAGGTGTCATTTTTTCCGTCATCATTGGGTGTTATTGTATTCGGTATCTCAATACAAGACATCTCATCTGTTACCGTAACAGTCTCTGATATTGCCTGACAGTCATCGTCATCCTTTATCACAATGTAATACAAACCTTCCTGTACAAAATATCTGGGGTTGCCGACCTCTCCATCAGACCAATAGTAATCGTAATAGCCGGATCCACCTGAGACATTAGCATCTAGCACAACACCTCCTTCAGCACAGGGAAGCTGCTCTATGTCAATTGTAACCGCCAGATCACTAGGGATAATACTGATGGTCTCAGCTGTGGAATTGGTACAGCCGTCAGTGTTGGTATATGTATAGGTGATAGTATGTGTTCCGGCTCCGGCAATAACAGGGTCAAAGAATCCTCCGGCAATACCTGTACCTGAATATATTCCTCCTGATGGAATTCCGTTAAGCAGCTCTATCGGGTCGGCAAGACCGCATAGCTCCTGAAACGGGATGAGGTAAATATAGTTTTCCAGAACGCTTATTTGAATACTGACGCATGTCGTGTTGCCACAGCTTCCTCCTTCTGCTCGCACAAAGTAAGTTGTTGTTGCTGAAGGTGATATTACAATAGAACCTCCGGTACTGATGGAGGTTCCGGCACAGCTGTTCTCATACCAGAACCAATTAGCTCCCGGAGAAAGATACCCTCCACTAACCGTTAACGTGGTGGTCTCTCCAATGCAGAAGCCGTTGTTGCTGGCTATTACACCATCCGCAGGAAGAGATCCATCGATCACATTGATCGTTACAGATTCACAAGCTGTCATTCCGCAAGTTCCCACAGCCGCAACATAATAGGTGGTGGTGTCTGAGGGATTCACTGTTATTGAGTCTCCAACACCAACAGGGACGGCGCCACAGGCTCCGGTATACCATACCCAGGTATATGCACTTGGAAGCGCTGCTCCTGTAACATAAATGGTAGTAGTTTCATTCGGGCAAATGTCATTGGAAGTAGTACTTGCGGCGGTGGGGTCAGGAACGCCGGCTCCCACGCTGATAGTTATTTGGGCACAATTAGAATTGCCACACGTTCCCTCTGCACGGACATAATACGTTGTTGTAGCCGATGGTGCAACGCTAATTGAGTTGCCTGTGCCCAAATAGCCTCCACCACAAGATCCGCTATACCATTCCCAAGTAGCGCCGGTTCCCAGAGCGCCTCCTGACACCGTAAGGGCAGATGATTGCCCAACACACAATGAGGTCGCTGTTGCGACGACAGAAACGGGGTCTGTAGAAACAAGGTCTAGATCAATTGTCACACTGGCGCATGGGGTAATACTGCAAACACCTTCAGCTCGGACAAAATAGGTAGTACTTGTAGATGGCGACACTGAGATAGATGCTCCTGAGCCAATGGTTGTTCCGAACCCACAACCACTCTCGTACCAAAACCAATTATCGCCGGGAGCTAAAAACCCGCCGGAAACAGAGAGAGTGGTTGATCCCCCCGGACAGACAGTTAAATTCGTGGCGTTCACAAATGTTGCTGCTGACGATACAGGGTCAACAATGATCGTTGTTGAAATACACGTTGTAGAGTTACAGGGCCCTTCTGCTCTCACATAATATGTTGTTGTTGTGGATGGAGAGACTGATATGGTTGTTCCTGATCCAATATAAATTCCACCACACGAGCTACTGTACCATTCCCAGTTGGCTCCGGGTCCGAGGCTGCCACCTACCACATCCAATGTTGCTGACCCACCTGGGCAGATGTTGGGTGCGCTTGCAGTAATGCTTCCTGCACTCGTTGATAGCGCATCAACAGTTATGGTTGTGCTTGCACATGCTGTGGTATTGCATGTTCCCTCTGCTCGTACATAGTAGGTGGTTGTGATCATTGGATTTACGGCAAGTGTGGGGCCGGTCCCTAAGGATGTAACCCCGCATGCTCCACTATACCAGCTCCAATTTGCACCTGCACCCAATGATCCTCCGGCAACAGATAGTATGCTAAGGTCTCCCGGGCACACTGTAGAAGCCGAGCTGATGATTGTGGTTGGGTCGGATGAAAGATCTTCTACTAGGATTGTAATACTGGCACAATTAGTAGTGTTGCAAGTGCCTTCAGCACGGACAAAATAGGCCGTTGTAATGGATGGGTTCACGATGATGGAAGTGCCGTTCCCGATCGGAGCACCTGCACCACAACCTCCGGCATACCAATACCAGTCTGCTCCGGTACCTAGAGACCCTCCTGAAATTGACAATGTCGTCGGTGATCCTGCACAGACTGTAGGATTCGAGGCGTTAATTCCTGATGCGTCGTTGGAGTTTGTGTTTACGGTTATGGTTATTGCGGCAACAGTTGAAGTGTCACACCCTTCCGCTCTGACAAAATAGGTTGTTGTAACGGGTGGGATCACTCCCGGATAGAGGGTTGTGCCGCTGCTGTACACCGGGGTTAAGATGCTTGCAGTAGGGTCGCTTGTGTACCAGGTCCAAAGCCCTGAGGTTCCCAGGCCTCCGCCGGTTACTGTAAGATCGATGTTGTCTCCTTGGCAAATTGTTGTGTTTGTAGCCGTAATTCCGCTCGGTGCCGTTGTAGGCGTTTCGATCGTGACGGTCTGGCTTACGGTGTTCGTTGTGTCACAGTTCCCTTCGGCTCTAAGAAATACATTCGTTGTTGTTGTAGCAGTTAATAAGAACGGGTCGCCTGTTCCCAGCAACGTGCCTCCGAAATTAGGGTCTCCGCTGTACCAGGCCCAATTGGCACCTGTTCCAAGAGTCCCACCGGAAGCGTATAAAGTGACTGAGCCGGATCCGCAGATAGAGGTTGGATTAGCAACTATAGATGATGCTGTGGTAGAGGGTTGATCTATTAAAACGCTTACCACGTTGGAGTACAACGTAGCACAACTCAAAGAAACGGATGATCGCCTGTAGCAAATATTTTGTGATGCTGAAGGTAAGGGGGTGTAAGCTGCTGAATTAGCGCTAAATATATCTATGTAAGAACCCAGGCACCCGATGTCTTGCTGCCATTGATAAGTTATGTGAGGCGATGTTCCGGCCGTTCCGGACGTTACATTTCCCAATGTGGTGGGATTTGAACCCGGGCATACGGATTGATCTCCGTCAATTGAGCCCGGATCTATTGTGACATATTCCCAATAAATTTCAACTCGGGCAAAATAATCACCACGACTTATTTCGTATTGATTCCACTGGCAAGGTGGATCATTTGTAAAGTCAATGTTCCCTGAAGCCGCTCTACTGTCGAAATTTTCATCACCCTCTGCACAAAATGCAGGATCCCAAGGCCATACTCCAATATTGGTCGGTACGTAGTCGCAATTACCTCCCGAACATAGAAATCCATCTTTCTCAAACCCTTCCATTTCGGTTTGAATTTGGGTAGCATCGGTATTGAGGATGGTGTTGGCTCCTACAAACCAATCGTAGGGGATATCTGGTCCTTCATTGGTTGTTCCGCTCCACCACAAATCAAAAGAGGCTGCATTTTCAACGTAAATACATCCTGTAGCTTGCCAGGTATTAAGGGTGCCAGCAGTAGTGCCATTGTCTTTTACCCATACATGCCATATTGGATCTTGAGGTCCAGCCTCTAAGGGGTCGTTATCTGCACGGGCTTTTAACTCAACGATTCTTAACTGATAGTTAATGTTCTGTGCTATCATTTCCGTGCCGGATAATAGCAAAAGACTAAAAGCTAAAAATAATCTGTTACTGAATTGCATAATCAAAGTAGAATGCAAAAGTAAGCCATTAATTGAAGAGAATCAAAAAGGAAATGTAATTCATTATAGGGTTCATAGCTGGGACTTCTCTAGGATTGAAACTTTCTTAAAGTCATGAAGATTAGAATCTAGCATGTGTGTCGTATGAATGTTTTTAAACGAAGTGAAAATGCTCTCAATCCTTCCGGGATAGCTCTGTTCCCACTCTTTTAGCATCTTTTTTGTGTTCTGTCTTTGCAGGCCATCTTGAGATCCACAAAGGTTGCATGGGACAATAGGAAACCCTTTTATTTTGCTGTAAGCTTCGATCTCAGACTCTTTGCAATAGGCGAGGGGGCGGATCACAATATGTTCACCGTCATCTGTCTTGTATTTAGGTGGCATGGTTTCAATTTTACCGTTAAAAAACAGATTCAAAAAGAAAGTTTCGATAATGTCTTCCCTGTGATGCCCCAAAGCGATCTTTGTTGCTCCGAGCTCTTTGGCAGCCTGATATAGTGTTCCCCTCCGAAGTCGGGAACAAAGGCTGCACATGGTTTTTCCAGCTTCAATTTTGTCGATAACGATGCTGTAGGTGTCTTTTTCGATGATCCGGAAATCCACACCAAGCTCTTCCAGATATTCAGGTAGGACGTGTGCAGGGTAATTGGGCTGCTTCTGATCCAGATTTACCACCACGATATCAAATTTGATATGAGGTGATTTTTGCATTTGCATAAGAAGGTCCAAAAGCGTGTAGCTATCTTTGCCGCCGGACAAACAAACCATTACTTTATCATTGTCTTCGATCATCCCAAAATCTTCATTGGCAGACCATATTTTCTTTCTTAATTTCTTCGCTTGAACTACTATTTCGTTATTCTGGAACTTGTTCATTACACTAATGGTTTTAATATACTATAGCATTGTTGCGCTTACTTTTTTGAGCACCAATTGATGGTGCTAATTTATTCTTTTAAGCTTCAGCTTACTAAGAATTGAATAATACTGTGTTGAAAGATTCTATCAGAATGATTTGAGGAAGCATTTCTTTTTATGAAATTTAAGTGTTAACAATTATAATACTTATGATGAAACATGCTTTTATCCTACTTCTACTATTTATTGCATTTGTTTCAAAAGGACAGGTTTTTTATACCGAAACATTTGATGTGCCTACTTGTGCTACAGGTTTCGGCTGCGACCCTAGCATTGTTGGTTGGTCAGTAACGGTATTGAGTGCTGAAGGGGCTAATGCTAATATGTGGTATGTAAGTGATCGTGAAGCTGGTTTGACTCCACCGGCTTGTGGGGCATCCGGAGGTGGCGACCAGAGCATGCATATTGGAAACGTATCTACTTCAACGGCTGCCGCTCTATTCTGTCCTGCCGGTGATTGCGGTGCTGCTTACGATGATTCATCTCCTGCGGAGGTTACAGATAAACGTGTTGAGAGTCCGATCATAGATTGTTCAGCTTCAATTGGCACGATAACCCTGGATTTTGATTATATGGAAAATGGTGAGGGACTTGACGACAATTTTTCTTTGTGGTATAGAGACGGAACGATTGGTGGCTGGATACAACTTGATCCTATGCCAAAAACACCGTTGGCATGCGCACCTCAGGGCCAATGGACAGCATATTCGATCGCTCTTCCTGCTACTGCATCGGGGAATAGTGATGTGCAGTTTGGATTTGGTTGGACGAATGATGGGGATGGCCTTGCCTCCGATCCTTCCTGTGCGTTGGATGACTGCAGCCTTACGCTGGTTGCAGCTTCACCGCCTGTTGCCTCATTCAGTTGCACTGACTCTACGCTTTGTATAGGAGACTGCATTGATTTTACTGACCTGAGCACATCCACAGCTACAGGCGGAATAACAGCTTGGGCCTGGGATTTTGGCAATACTATTACCTCAACCTTACAAAATCCCACGGGAATCTGCTATACAACTGCAGGAAATTATACGGTTACGTTAACGTTAACGGATGCCGATGGGACAGATACTGAGATACTGGTCGATCTTATTTCGGTAGTTGATTGTTCACCACCCGTTCCCTCATTCAGCTGCACTGACTCCACGCTCTGCGTGTTTGATTGCATTGATTTTACGGATCTTAGTACTTCGGTTACCGGAAGCGGCATAACTGCATGGTTTTGGGATTTTGGCAATACTACGACCTCTACCTTACAGGATCCTACGGGTATCTGTTACTTTTCAGCAGGTAATTATACAATAACCCTAACTGTTACTGATTCGAATGGCGTGGAAACGCTATTAGCAATTAACTTCATATCAGTGGTCAATTGTGCGCCGCCAGTAGCGGCATTCAGCTGTAGCGATTCCACGCTATGTGAAGATGATTGCATTGATTTTACGGATCTGAGCGCGTCTGTGACTGGTGGAGGAATTACTTCCTGGTCCTGGGACTTCGGCAACAGCATTACCTCAACTTTGCCAAACCCCACAGGAATCTGTTACCCTGCAGCAGGTGATTACACTGTAACCCTTACAGTTACTGATTCAAATGGTGTTGATACCGACCTTCAGGTTGATTTTATATCAGTGGTCAATTGTACCCCTTTAACTGCCTCTTTTGCTGTTAATAATGATACAGTTTGCGAAGGTGGTTGTGTCACTTTTTCTGACTCCAGCAGCACAGGAGAGCTGGGTGGAATTATTAGCTGGGAATGGAGCTTCACTGGAGGAGATCCATCAAGCTTTTCAGGGCAATCCCCACCAAGGGTTTGTTACGATGACGCAGGAGCCTTCAGTGTGCAACTAATAGTTTCGGATTCAAGCTCCAGCGACACCCTTGTAGTTTCCTCTATGGTTACCGTTAATGCACCGGTAACTATGGCGGTGACGAATGATACTTCAATTACCATTGGTGATAACGTTCTATTAACTGCTGCAGGTGGTTTCACGGGTTATTTCTGGTCTCCTGATGATTCACTAAGCTGTGTCGCCTGCCAAAGTACTTTGGCCTCTCCAATAATGACAACTACTTATACTGTGGTGGCCGCAGACACGAACGGGTGTATATCTTCTTCGTCAGTAACTGTTACGGTAGATGCTATAGGTTTCGCGGATACGCTTTTTATACCAAATGTCTTTAGCCCGAATGGCGATGGTACGAATGACCTTTTTCTAATTACTACGGGGTCTGAATACAGTATGAGTATTTTCAACAGATGGGGAGAAGTAATTTACACGTCAGACTACAGGCAATTTTGGGATGGCAGAACAGATTCAGGAGAATTGTCTCCTGAAGGTACATACTACTATTTGCTTGTTCTTGAGAACGGAGAAGCATACAAAGGTCATTTAACCTTGGTACGTTGAACCAATTGTTCTTTACTAGTCCAGCTTCCAGCTGTTCGCTCGCCCAGGAGTATAGGGAACCCCATATTGAGTCATTTTCTCTTCAAGCGAAGCAACTTTCCCTGCCATTTCATTCAGCTTTTTCATTACAGGTTTGAACTCTTCTTTTGCTATTTCATATCCCTGTTTTTGTGTTGTTGTAGGTGATGTGGTTGTGTGCCACAACTGATACACAGCTGTTCCTATCCTGGAGGATATGCTAGGGTATGTCTCGAATTCTCTTCTCGATCTGCTTCTATTTCCATGTAATTTAATCTGTATGGATAGCATTTCATTTTCAAGAGTCTTAGTTTCTGTCAGCAGATCGATAGGTACACTTGGATAATTCTGAATGGCCGATTTCAAGTATTTGATCTTGTTGTTTGTCTCTGATATTATGGCTGAGGCCCCGCTTACCCTTCGTCTCAATTCAGCAAGCTGATTTTGAAATTCCAATACAGCTGCTTTGTCTTTTGCAAGTAGAGTCTGATTATTCAACGGTTTGAGGTTAAACTGAACAGCTTCGTGCAACAAGTTAATTTTTCCGTTAATCGATTCGTAAAGCTCCACCGTATAAGCCCCGGGAAGCGCCAGAGGACCTTCGTCGGACGTGCTGTACCTTCCGATTTTACCTTTGGATAATTTGATTGGTGAAGTCGTTGTCAACCTAAAATTCCAACTGATTCTATTGATGCCGGATTTAGTTCCTGTCTTTATTTTTCTTACAGGCACACCATTTGCATCTTTAATTATGAATAGTAAGTAGGGCTTCTCTTCATTATCTTCAGCCTGGATTTCTTCCATAGTTGGGTAAAAAACATCTTTGCCGACTTTAGCCAATTCTTTTTCCTTTGCTTGACGGGTTTCTTTCAAGCTCTTGGTTTTGTCCTTAACATAATATGTAAATGTCACACCATATTCAGGGTTGGGTGCTGAATAATAGCTTTCGCCTTGAGCAGACTTTCCGCGGAGACCAAGAGGATTGGTCGGAACAAACATAAGACCATCCTTTATCTTGAAAATGTGTGATTTTTTCTTCAGGAGTTCCGGTGTAACCTCACGAAGAGGTGCGTAATTATCCAAAACGTAAAAGCTTCTTCCGAACGATGCCACAACCAGATCGTTCTCTCTTTCTTGAATTGCCAGGTCTCTAGCTGCAATTGTAGGGATTCCACTTGTCAACTTTGTCCATTCTTTACCTTTATCTACTGTGAAGAACACACCGAATTCTGTACCAACAAAGAGTAGGTTCTCGTTATTATGATCTTCAGCGATACTGTAAACGGACCCTCGTTTGGGTAAATTTGACACGATAGAAGACCAGGTTTTTCCTTTGTCATTCGAGATGAAAAGGTAGGGGGTAAAATCTCCATTCTTGTGATTGTTAAATGCTACGAATACCGCATTTTCATCATGCTTTGAGGCAACTATAGCATTAACGTAGGTCTTGCTTGGTACACCATCAATGCCATCGATCTTGTTCCAGTTTTGGCCCCCGTTCTGAGTCGAATGTATCAATCCGTCATCAGTACCGGCATAAAGTAGATTTTCTTTCAGTGGAGATTCGTCAAACGCAACAATATTACCGTAAATGGAAGTCGATTTGTTTTTCATCACAGCGTCCATTCCCCAAACTCTCCCCATCACCTTAAGTTTGTTCCTGTCGATCTGCCTGGAAAGATCCTCACTTATGGTAGTCCATGTATTTCCTCTGTCTTCGCTTTTGAACACTTTATTTGCACAGAAGAAAAGTCTTTTGTTATTATGGGGGCTGATAAGCAAAGGAGCATCCCAGTTCCACCGGTAGGGCGCCTCATCTTTTGCCGGCATTGGTTGAATTCCGATTTTTTCACCACTTTTCTTGTCGTAACGTACAAGCCAGCCATATTGCGCCTGGGCATACACGATATTTGGATCGGCCGGATCGATTTGAGACTCGAAACCATCTCCACCATTGGTTATGTACCAGTCAGCGTTTACAATACCCGCATTGTTCAGGGATCTTGATGGCCCACCCATTGAGTTGTTGTCCTGGGTTCCACCATAAATGTTATAGAATGGAGTTGCGTTGTCAACCGCCACTCTATAAAATTGAGTGAGCGGCAAGTTAGATTTGAACTGCCAGTTGGCTGCATGGTCCCAGGTTTCATAAATACCACCGTCACACCCAACTATCCAATGGTCTGTATTAGAGGGGTCTATCCACATACAATGATTGTCCACGTGTTTGTGTTTTTCTCCGGTTGTCATAAACGATTTTCCACCATTTTCGGTGTGATGAAGCCACGTGTTCATGCTGAAAATCTTGTCTTCATCTAATGGGTCACAAACGATCTCCTGGTAATAATTACCTGAGGTTTGGTAATCGCTCATTTTCTTCCAGCTCGCACCTCTGTCCGTACTTCTGTAGAAACCACCCGTCTTCCCGGAAGCCTTAATAATAGCATACACATAATCTGGATTTGCAGGTGATATAGCTAATCCAATTCTACCCAGATCGCCCTCTGGTAGCCCATTGGAAAGTTTACCCCAGGTAGCGCCTCCATCTTTAGACTTATAGACTGCTGATTCCGGACCGCCATCAATATATGTCCATACATGCCTTCTTCTTTGATGAGCAGCAGCAAAAAGCACATCCGGATCTCTCGGATCCATTACGATATCATTTATTCCTGTATTTTCTGATACTTCTAAGACCTTATCCCAGGTGGAACCGCCATTTGTTGTTTTGTAAACTCCTCTTTCACCACCTTTAGACCATAACGGACCATATGCAGCGACATATACCACATTTGAATTGGATGGGTGTATTATAATTTTCCCAATGTGCTCAGAACTTTTCAACCCCATATTCTTGAAGGATTTCCCTCCATCTTCACTTTTATAAACACCGTCTCCATAGGCCACACTGCGCTGGTTGTTGTTTTCTCCTGTGCCTACCCAAATTACATTGGAATTGGAAGGTGCCATAGTAATACATCCTGTGGAATAGGAGCTTTGACTGTCAAAGATCGGCATATAGGTAGTTCCTCCGTTTGATGTTTTCCAAACGCCTCCAGAGGCCACGGCGATGTAATATTCAAAAGGATTGTCAGGATTGACGACAATATCTGCTATCCTTCCTGAGGCGAATGCCGGACCAATGCTTCTAAAAGCTATTCCGGAAAATGTGCTTGTTTTATAGTTAAGATCCGAATTAGAATTGGATTTTTTATTTTTTTGCCCCTGCAAACTAGAACAAAACATGAATAAAAGGGTAAAAGTAAAGAAGATTGTCTTCATCGTGCTAACATTATGTGTGTGTATGGCTCCTTTGGTAGTTTTGGAACGGTCAAATATATTAATCGAATCGCAATATACAATTTGAGTAATTGAATTTAAGATAGCACGGACAAGTTGAATAATGATATTATTTTTGTAGATATGGAAAAAGAAGAGTTTCGGCAATATCCTCCAAAACCAGGACTTGGCACAGACAAAACGACTGTACGCAAATTCATTTTCACTGTGGGTATGTTTGGATTGCTGTTCTTTTTTCTAACTGGTGGTAGTGTTGATGCCGTAATAATAGTGCTGGTCATTTTATTTATTCATGAATTTGGACATCTGACTGCAATGAAGCTTTTAAATCAGAGAAATGAATCTATACTTTTCTTTCCAATACTCGGAAGGATATCATTTAAAAACGAATCCAACACAAGTCAAAAAAGATTGGTTGTTATTCTATTGTCTGGCCCTTTGCCTGGTATAGTTGTAGGGGCAATTTTGATGTGGTATTCAATTGGTATTCAGCATGATGTTCTGACACTGGTCGCAGGAGCATTTATGATGGTTAATGCTTTTAATTTACTACCATTTGACCCATTAGACGGGGGTAAATTGCTTGAAGCGCTTTTTACTGACTCATATGAAAAAATAAAATTGGTATTTCTCATAATTGTTGCAGTGACTTTCACGTTGGCCACCTTTTTCAACACTATGCTAGTAATCATCGTGTTGCTGGTTGGTTTACGCATCTATTCTTTGATCAGGGCCAGTAAATTGAGGATCGAATTGATTGCTGAGCTTAAAGTAGATCTTAACAAATCGTATGAAGAAATAACTGATAGGGAATATTGGGAGATCCGAAGGTATTTATTACAGCAAATACCGAACGGGCGAATTAATCCGGATCTGTTTGAACCATTTGAAAATGAGAATGTTCTTATTAATCAGGTGAAATTAATCGTCAGAAGACCATTACAATTGGATATGAACGTATGGCAAAAAGTCTGTGTGCTCTTGTTGTGGTTGACCGGTATTATTGTTCCAGTATATATTCTGATCTCGGTTCTGACCCACATGAACTTATGAATTTCTGGATCAAATATCAGTGGACTGTGGTAGGGATATTGGGCACTATTGTGATTCATCTGATACTGCTGCTCTTCCTCAATTTCAAAACATTACCCGAGGTTGTAGTGACAAATGAGGTGCTAATGGATTTTTCTGAATCGAGTGGATCAATGCCTGAAGATCGGCCAAAGGAACAAGAGAATATTGATGAAAATGGAAGGCCGCTCACTAATGTTGCAGCTGACGTGAATTCAGAAACTCAACATTCAAGTTATTTGAATAGGAACAGATTGAATAACGAGGTTGATGAAATGATCCAAGATCTTGAGAACGAGTACAAGGACGAAGCAACCAGATCGGCTGAAGCATTGGAGGTTCTTGAGAAAGAAAGAAAAGAAAGACAAACAAAGAATAACTTGTTCGATGAGAACGAAAAAGATGTTGAAGCGGTTCAGGGCGATAGAGGCATTCGAGCCAGTGCTAAATGGTCACTTTCGAATAGGAAAAATTACGATTTACCGGCACCATCTTATGTGTGCAAAGGGGAGGGAGAGGTACGCGTCTCTATTAAAGTAAACAAACAAGGCGAGGTAACATCAGCAAATATTGTGGAGACTGAAACAAGCACAAACAACGAATGCTTAAGGGAAAAGGCATTATCTTATGCCAAGCAGGCACGATTCAATGATGACTATTCTGCATCAAGTACGCAAAAAGGATGGATTCACTTTTCCTATTCCAAACAATAAATTAATAGGAGGATGTAACTGTTATTGTATCGATGCTGCCAGCACTGCACAATTAGTGTAGTTTATCTGCGTAATTAACAAACAAGTCAATTTGCTCAGATTAGCGTGGCCTCAGGTTTTTTAAAATTATCTGCGACAATAAGATCTTTTGTTCCATGCCCCCAGGAATAAAAACCCTCTTTGGATTTTACTCCCAATTTGCCTGCTGTAACCATATTAACCAAAAGTGGACAAGGAGCATACTTTGGATTTCCAAACCCGTCTTGAAGCACTTTTAATATGGACAAGCAGACATCCAGCCCGATAAAGTCCGCCAATTGAAGAGGGCCCATAGGGTGAGCCATTCCTAGCTTCATTACGGTGTCTATTTCTTCAACTCCGGCAACGCCCTCGTGCAGAGTGATTATGGCTTCGTTGATCATTGGCATCAAAATCTTATTGGCCACAAATCCTGGATAATCGTTGACCTCAGTCGGAACCTTGCCCAATTGCTTTGATTTTTCCATAACGGAATTTGTAACCTCATCGGATGTGGCATACCCCCGGATTACTTCAACCAGTTTCATTACCGGAACAGGGTTCATAAAATGCATTCCAATAACCTTATCCGGTCTTGAAGTTACTGCTGCAATTTTAGTGATGGATATAGAACTTGTGTTGGTAGCTAAAATGGCGTTAGGGTTAGCAGCAGCGTCTATTTGTTCAAATATTTTCAATTTCAGGTCCAGGTTTTCTGTTGCGGCCTCAATAACTAGCTCACTGTCTCTTACTCCGACTGACAAATCTGTGAATGTCTCAATATTTGCCAATGTATCTGTTTTATCCTTTTCCGAAATCTTCTCTTTTTTGATCATTCGATCTAAATTTTTCGCAATGGTCATTTTCGCATTTTCCAGAGTATCTTCCGAAATATCTATTAGATGGACTTTATGATTGGTTTGAGCAAAGACATGAGCTATTCCGTTTCCCATGGTTCCGGCTCCAATTACCGCTATGTTTTTCATGTGCATATTAAATTAATCGGCCTAAAGATAGAAAAGGAGTAGAGGTTGAGCAAACTATTTCCCTGATCCTTTAATCACTATTAGAAGTGTGTAAATAAGAATTTTGAAATCGAGGGCAATGCTCATATTTTCAATATAAAGAACATCAAATTTTAAGCGTTGAATCATCTCTTCAACGTTCTCTGCATATCCATATTTTACTTGGCCCCAAGAGGTAATGCCTGGCCTTACTTTGTGCAGATGTTTGTAATGCTCAGCTTTTTCTGTGATCTTATCTATGTAGAATTGTCTTTCTGGTCTTGGCCCCACCACAGACATGTCTCCTTTAATTACGTTCCAAAATTGCGGAAGCTCATCAAGCCTGCTCTTACGCATAACACGGCCAATTTTAGTAATTCTTTGATCATTAGAACTTGACAGCTGAGGACCCGATTTTTCAGCGTCCAAGTGCATTGATCGGAACTTATATATAATGAATGGGTCTCCATGCCAGCCAATTCGTTCCTGTTTAAAGAATACGGGGCCTTTAGACGATAGCTTTATTGCGACAATGAGGAATAAGTATACCGGGGCGAAAATAAATATGGCTAGTAACGAATATATCAGATCTAATATTCTTTTCAGCGAAGACTGCCATGCGGGCATGATCTGTTTGTTTACTTCTATCAATGGTGTGCCGAAAATACTGTTCATTTTCACCTGTCCAGTTAATATGTCGTACATATCGGGGATGATCTTTACCCTTACTTTATACTGTTCAAGGTCATCGATGATCTTCTTCAGGTATTTGTGTTCACTGGATTCAATGGCAATGATTACCTCAGTGATCTCATTTTCGACAATTGTTTGACCTAAAGCTTCGTATTTGCCATAGTACTCAATTGGCGTGTCTAATAATTCTCGATCGACCCCATTGGTACTTATGAAACCTATGAATTTATATCCCGGTGAATTCTTTATGCTCTCAATTTCTTTATAGATGGCCATTGCTCTTTCGTTTCCACCAACCAGAAGTGTGTTAAAACCGATTTCTCTTCTATGTATCTTCTTTACAGTTCTGGTAGTTATGATCAATCGTAAAGTAACCGTGATCGAAAAGTGCAATGAGAAAAGAGTTAGCACACTTCGGTAATAGTTTTTATAGCTGTCGGAATTATTCAGGTCTCCGATCTGGTCGTCAAGGATCAGAAAGAAAAAGAGGAACAATGTACCCAGAATGGATATGAAAAGTGTTTGCCCAAACTCCTTTAATCTGTATTTTCTGTAAACATTTTTATAAGAGCCTGCTGCGGCATAAAGTACTATCCAGAAAAATGGAACCAATGATAACCCGAGAAATAGTTTCTCGTCCGGAACAAATTCAACTGCCTCGATGTACACTTTTCTGAAATAATAAAACATGACCCATACCACTGATGCTGCAAGGAAATCCAGTAGAACATAAGTGAATATCAGTAGTTTTTTACTCATGATCAGAAAACAATTTTAATGTTATCCATCTCAATTTTTGGCGAAGCTGATTCACCATTGTTAAATGCCGAAAAATAGATATCGAATTCTGTGGCAGAGCTCAATCCACTTACGGCATCTGTTAAATTTATATATGTTTTGTTCCAAGCAGCTTTTGGAGAGAATGTGAAAATTGCTAATTGAGCGTCTGCCGGCAAACTGCCATCGTTGTTGTATAATCCGAAAATAAAAGAGTTATTTGATCTGTAATTCAGCTCAAGATAAACCGGTTGACCTACTTTAGGAAAGTTATTGAAAGACGGTTCATTTGTTCGTGCTTCAAAAAACAGATCGGTCGAAGCAAAAGTTACAACGCCGCTTTTTGAACCTTCAAATGGATCTGTATTGTCTTGTGTAAAATTAGTATCACTCAACGACGTTTTAGAGAATGAAATGCCACCATCTTCAAAATCTTCTTCCCAAATATCCAGATCAGCAATATACCCGATCGACGGATTTATAGTAATTGAACTATCAGGGATAAGGTTTATGGTTGCGTCGTAGCTGGTATAAAATGGATATCTGATCCTGTCATCGCTCTGTCCGTTGTTTTTAATGCCTGCAAATATTTTTACATTCTGCTGACCTGTTGATAAAGTAGGTACCCTGGCAGGCAATTCAAATACTCCCATTAATTTGTCATCTACGAAGACCCACGCATCAGTGATCTGATGACTGTCAGTTCCTTGAACACTTGTTGTTGTTAAGGTGAACTCATTGACCAATATGTATGCAGGTATAGTCTGGGCATTATCTGCCTTATTACACCCTTGTAAGGTAATGTATAGCAATATCGATAAACAGGTTAGTTTTCTAATTAAACGCATTTCACGTACGTTTTGCAAAAACGCAAATTTATTAGAAATATTATACTTATAGATAAATTAACTTAAAGCACTTACAGAACCCAGTTTTTCCAGGATGTCATTGGCGATTTTCAGGGCGTTGTATCCGTCTTCCAATGGCACAATAGGAACCGTATCCATGACGATTGATTGATAAAAGGATCTCAACTCTTCTTTGATGGCATTGGTAGGGTCAATATCCGGTTGGTTAATTAGGATCTTTTTCTTTCGCTTATCGCTTAGCTCAAGAATTAGATCAAACGGCCCCGGCTCACCGTAGACTTCCTCCATTTGAATGATCTCGGTCTTCTTCTCCAGGAAATCCACTGAGATGTAGGCGTCTTTTTGAAAAAACCTTGATTTGCGCATACTTTTAAGTGATATTCTGCTTGCAGTAAGATTGGCTACACAGCCGTTGTCGAATTCTAGTCTTGCATTAGCAATGTCGTGAGTTTCGCTAACTACAGCTACGCCACTTGCTGACACTTTTCTAACATTAGACTTGACGACCTTAAGTACGATATCTAAGTCGTGTATCATAAGATCGAGCACTACCGGGACATCCGTTCCTCTGGGATTGAAT
>Ga0206681_10000757_pt1 | contig 16501 bp, 8 predicted proteins | sample M150012015metaG_FD_161048 | JGI IMG/M metagenome (GOLD analysis project Ga0206681, IMG submission 161048) | Ammonia-oxidizing marine archaeal communities from Monterey Bay, California, United States - M1 500m 12015 | ecosystem: Environmental > Aquatic > Marine > Intertidal zone | place: USA...
ATCAACATTTAATGGCGCAGGTCTTCTATTGAAAAAAGCACGTAACTCCGTGCGTAATTTCCTGCGCAGTTCATCCAATCCTCCTTCGTTAAGAATTGGGCCAATTACGCAACACTTGTCAAATGGGGCAGGTACAGTAATTTTTCCGGATAATAGGTCGTCGAATCCCTTTCTAATCGTTTTTTGAATTTCAGGAGTTTCAAAATATTCCTTTTTTCCACTCGTCATCCTCAAGGTCCCCCTCCTTATTCTTTGAATGGCTTTATCCGGGTCGCAGTCTATCCAAAATACTAGGTCGGGAATCATAGATGCAGCATTCATTTTTGCTACTTGTTCTAATCCCAATTCTCCCACAACTCCCTGATAAATAAGCGATGAGTGAATATTTCTGTCCGAAATAACAACATGACCTTTTGCTAGTAATGGCCTAATCCAAGTATGGGAATGGTCCAATCTATCCGCTGCAAATAATCCGGCCTCTTCAAGAGGTGTTTTATCACCTAATTTGACCGAAGATAGAGCAAGTTTGCCCAATTCACTATGCCTTCTTGGTTCATGAGTTGCATGATATCCTGGAAATGGAAAATCAGTAACTAACTCTTGAAGAATCCTTGCAGCTTCTCCTTTTCCAGAGCCGTCGCCCCCCTCAACAGTGATGAGATACACCCTCAATCCTCCTGATAATCCTCAAATTGTTCCCTAATGAAAACCATAGTAATCATACCTGCAAGGATTAGTGCTGGGCCAAAAATAATCAATCCTCTACTGAAAAGGGAAATCCCTGCTAAATATTGTGTTCGTCGATAGTATTTACCTCTTCTAACTTCAACAGCAGCTTGAATCCCCACTAGGCCAGTGATTACCGTAAGAATTCCAATAGTCGTAGAAAGGCCTACAGCACTCTCTAAATCCCATCCTTGAGCCACAGTGTGGTGATCTCTTGTTATGGTATCATCACCATATGACATTGTTATTGGGCCGACTCCTGCTTGTTCAGGAATTATTTTCAACTCCATCGTATTATAGCCCTCTTTGGACAGTTTTAACAAATGCAATTTCGAAATAACATTATCAAAGATAAAAAGGCCATTTGCGTCTGTTTTTGTGGTGCGGAGGACTGTATTTGACTCAATCTCAATTAATTCAACAGTTACATTTTCTACTTCTGTCCCTTCTTCTGCTTGAATCGCAGAGCCAATAAGATCTACAGAATCTGGAGAGGTAAAGAATGATGAAGAAATTATGTCACCCGGATTACCTTGCAGAATCAAAGCCCCACTCATCATTCCCAATAATGACCCCAATAAAATCAAAGATGCAGCGATAGTTCTCCAGCGTCCTTTTTCAACTTCCTCTAATTGTAACCAACGTTGTTTTGTTTGTTCAGCCGCCAATTCAACTGCAGCATCTATTTCTTCAACACTGACAACCAATTCTTCACTAGAAGCAATTGCTCTTTGTTCAGTCGCATCTTGTGAGGCTTTGAGTTGGGACTGAACACGTGCCTTCAGTGCGGCTTTTCTGTCTTCAACACTCTTGCCAGACACGTTACCACCTCCTCCGCTCAAACCATAGGTGTTCGTGCGCGGATATTACCCCTTTCATAGGAAGTCCGCGCAAGAAATCATCATTATTAATCGACAAAGCGCCTTAGGAATATCAAAGAAACTATGCTAAGGGCAATAACACTTGAAGACAATATCGCCAAAAGAGTTGAAGAATCTGCTCCAATATTTGAATCATCATCAAGAATTAGTTGTTGTTCTGTTTCTGTCTCATCTGAACTTGTTGCCTTTTCCAGTTGTTCTAATGGTGTATCAATTGTAGTCCATGCGCCCGTTAACAACCCCAATTCAACAATCCGACCAACGTTTTCAAGTGATTCTGCACTCACTTTATCTGCAGTATCTTCTGTGGTGTGCCAATAACCATTGAAAGGAGTTGCGTTTTTCCCGTATGCCAAGTCAATAATGTCCAAAGAAGGAATCCCAAGAGAGAATGCATGGATGTGGTCATCTATTACAGTCAACGTTTGATTAGACCACATGACATCAGACCTTTGACCATTACAACCATCAATTTGATTGGATAGTCCAAGTTTTTGTCCTAATAGCATCATATTTTGAGTTAATATCGTTGTTGAAGGATTAATTTTTGTCAAATGTAAATCGGAATCTCCAATCATATCTAACAAAATAAATGATTCAGTGCGGTTAATTTCATCCCCCGATAAGTTGTCAGCCCATGCTTTTGCACCAAGAGTGTAGTTTTCTCCTTGATCTTCGGCATCAGAGAATAGTAGCATCACTTCATTATTCAAATCCATATTGGGAATGATTCTACCTAATTCGATGAGAGCAGCAACTCCGCTGGCTCCGTCATTCGCCCCCAAAATAGGGGTATTGCGAAGTGATTCGTTAGAATCTTTATCGGCAACATTTCTGCTGTCATAATGTGCAGATAAGACAATTCGACCAAGGGAATTTGTTTCATTTTGGCTTAGGTTTTGAGGCCTCCATGTTGCGATTACATTGGTTAGTTCAATCTCATGCGAAAGATGGTTACTAAATTCAACATTCCAACCGAAGGATGTAAGATTTTCAGATAATGATGTTCTCAATAATAATGAAGCGTTTGAACCAGGCAATCTTGGGCCAAGTTCAGTTTGCCATGAAACACTGTGATTTGCTGAGGTACCATTGAACTGCAATTGAGTTGTTTTTTGGCAAATGTCAACCGAATCACCCCAAGTATCGCTATTACCACTTACCGATACAACATTAGTCAGTAGAAAACAGGCAAAAACAACTCCAATGAGGCGTTTTTGACTACCGTTTTGCGTACGTGGGGGTAAGAGCATTATTGATGCCTCATAGACCGAGTATTAAATACCTCATTTCAAGTCGTGATTTTGGAAACCAGTGATGCGTTTCCCTGAGGTCTAATAAATGTCGGAACTACGCTCTAGTCCAGCCTTCATATTCGTGGCAGTATTGCTCATGGCTAGTATGTCGCCAATACTATTGGCAGCAGCGGCGCAGTCGGACGAATCTAGTGCATCCGAGCCTGTACCATATAATGCCGGAGGAGTAATCATTGGCGACATTTCTGAGTTCAATCCAGATGATGGAAGAGAATATTTGTTTATCGAAGAAGAGGAGATTGTCGTCTCGGCATCATCATTCATGAAATTAAAGTGGATTGAAGCGGGAATGCCCGGTGTAGAAGAAATGGTAATGCAACCATCTACTAGTGGCCGCTCTTCAGCAAGAGCATGTTCTCCACATGTAGTCGGTGATACTCTAAGTGTGCCAACCTCTGGTGGTTCGGTTAGCACATATGTTGCTAAAACAACTGTTTCAGTCGCATTCCTCGTTCAATCCGGCAGAACACTTTCTTCCACAGTTCTAAATAATCTTGCTCAAACATGGGACCAAACAATCTATCCAACAATGACTACTTATTATGGAAAGGACTACCAAGATGGAAGAGGATTGGCTCCTCCAGATAAGGATAACAATTGCCAAGTTCAAATTGTAATTTACGATATTGACGGTGCCTATAACATCGGCGGATATTTTTCCCCTTCTTTTGCGGCTTCACGAGAAGCCATCTTTGTTGATTATGCTGATGTCACATTGACTTGGGGCAGATCAATTCTTGCTCACGAATTTGAGCATCTATTGCATAATGCCCAAGACCCTTATGAGAATCTTTGGATCGATGAAGGAAATGCAGATGTTGCAATCTATCTTTGCTTTGGAGCAGATTCAACCCTTACAGGGCATGTTAATGCTTGGACATCAAGTCCAAATCTAAGTGTAAGATGGTGGAATCAAAGAATTGCAGATTACGGTGCAGGATATATGTTCAATATGTATTTGGCTGAACACTTAGGGGGAGGTCCTGCGGTCAGGCAATTAGTACAGGACAGTGCAACAGGTGGTCAAGGAGTTGTCAATCTTGCACTCTCTCCACAATCTGGCCAATCTGGTAAAGTTGGCAGGACAATGTCCGAGGTGTTTGCCAATTTCTCAATTGCTGCTACATTGGATAGTGATCAAGGAATTTGGGGATATCCGAATCTTCAATTAACACAAGCATGTGCTTCAGGTTCATTTTGTAGGGCACAACCAGCGGATACTAATTCCGATTGGGTTGGCCCATGGTCATCAACAGGACATAGTGTTGAAGGATGGGGAATTCGTTCTTTCAAATTCACTCCAGGTACTTCCTCCCCAGCCCCTTTAACAATGAGATTTACAACCGATGTCAGTCATTTTGAGGGAGTATTAGTCTCAAAATCTACTGCAGATGGGCTGTGGAGTGTTATCGATTTGGATTTCCAAAATAATGTTGCCACAGGCCTAATTCCTGGATTTGGTAATTTAACCGATGAAGTATGGGCAATTACTTGGTATGCAAGTACAGTTGCAGACTGTGATTACACTTCTTGCGGTTCTTCATATCCACAAGGTACTATCGATGTTGAAGCAGCAAGGATTACTTCTCCTGCAACTATTGCATTGAATACAACAACCCTATCCGATAGGGATGGTGATGCGTCACCAGATACTGCTCATGTCAATTACAATGTGTTGTCAAATGCATTTTTTGAAGACTTAGATGTAACTGTCAAAGTAAAGGATGGCTTTGGTAATGAAATAGATTCTCTAACAAGTAGAATCTCTGCTGGTGGTGGCGTTGATGTTGGAGGCGATGTTTACTTTACTGCAGCGTTAACAGACCAATACACATTTGATTTAGAGATGCGGGATATGTTGGGAACAGTGGTTGATTCAATTACAACCTCTCCTCAATCGCTAGCAAATATGCGCCCAACTGCAAACGGTAGTATCGCTCCTAACCAAACACAAACTTGGGAAAACGTTCAATTCATTGGAGATGGATTTGATGCATGGGGGCTTTCACTCGACAATAATTCGTTGCCATATTATGACTTTCCAATAGCTTATGCGTGGGATTTTGGAGATAATATTAGTTCAAGTTTGAAGTCTCCAGTCCGCCACTATACCTCAGTTGGAACTTTCAATGCAACTTTGAGAATACAAGATGTCGGTGGAACTTGGTCAGAAACTGATATACACGAAATAGTAGTCAATGATACTACTCAACCAGTACCTATTATCACGGTTAACAATGTTGTTATTGTAACGGAAATATCAATCTTAACAAACCAAAGGATTCTCTTTTCAGCAGGAAGAACAGCAGATAACGTGCCAACAGAGAATCTCCACTTCGATTGGAATTGGGGAGACGGTTCTTCTCAAGGAGGAGTCGGTATGTTTTCGGCTCACCATGAATGGGGTGCGTTGAATTCAACAAATCAGACCTTCAACCTTACATTGAGTGTTTCAGATGGAATAAATATCGGCATAAAATCAATATTGGTTCATGTAAACAATCGTGTTCCAGTTCAAATCTGGTCTGAAAATATGACTGCCTATACTTACACTCCTTTGGTTATGCCAGATGTCTTCAAAGATTATGATGGACAAATAGTGACTTATGCATGGAGTTTCCCAGAAGGAGTCAATCTCAACGGTGGTAATCTCGATAGAACTGACGATTTTACAACAACTAGCAGTGCTCAATCTAATCCAATAGTAGGATGGGATCATGCTGGATTGATGAGCGTCCAACTAACAGCAACCGATGATGATGGAAGTTCATCTACTGCACAATTTTATGTTACAGTCCTCAATCAGATTCCAGTTTCTAATTTCCTTGTACGAACTACTGCCTCAACCGGTTCTGAATTAATTGATTTCCGTGCAACCGATGGACAAGTTGATACTCCATACACCTTTGATGGAAGGAACAGTTTTGACCCAGATGGAACAGTAGGAGATTCTAGCGACCTTACATTTAATTGGAGTTTCTCAGATGGAACATTCGGAGACAGGCCACAAGTTACTCACACTTTTACCGAACCGGGAGTTCACAATGCATTGCTGATTGTTACCGATGAGAGCGGAGAAGAAAGCATTGGTAAATCAATGACTATCAGAATCTCGAACCCAGTTCCAATCATTAGTGTAAAGATATTGGATGCATGGTTAGAAGGAAATATTGTGACAGATGAAACCTCTTTCCAAGAAGGAACGGTTGTAGAATCGTGGTCTAGAACCTTTGATGAGGATGGAAATACAATAGCAGCGCCTGGAACATTATTGTTCTTTGATTCAGAAGGAACAAGAGATGGTGACCGGCGCTATGAAGGGATGTATATTCCACTTGAATCATCTTCACCAGAGTGGAATGGTATCGTTAGTTATACTTGGGATTTTGGCGATGCTACGCCATTGAATCACGAATCATCTCCATGGCATTCGTATTCCATTCCCGGAGAGTATATTGTTACATTAACTGTTAGAGATTCATTTGGAACTGGAGATGTCACAAGGCAATCATTCACAGTAATCGTTGAGAAACCACCTGTTATTGAGGAAATATATATTCCTGAAGATGTATTTGCTGGAGATGTAAATTCATTGAATGCTAATATTACAGGAATAGATGATGATGAGATGATAATCTACAGAGATTTGAATGTAGCAGATGGATCGATTAGTGACCGCGACGAGAGGATTGAATCGGGATTATTGGTTCAATGGGATTTGGATATAGCGGTGGACGCAAATGAAAATGGTGATTTTGCAGATGATTGGGTATCTCCTCTTGCAGGCTCTAGTACAAGGGTATCAGCAAGTTGGCATGAAGCAGGTTTGGTGCAAATTAGACTACAGGTCTGTAATGGACTTGATATGTGCGATGAGATGGATTCCGATGTCCAAGTACTCCCCGAAGCGGAAGCTCCTCCATCATTGTCTGATTTTAGTGTTCAAGATTGGAAGAATTGGCTAGCAGATGCAGGTTCAGACCTGTTGACATTCATCGTACTAATCACTGCCGCACTTGTTTTGGGATGGTTTGTAATGAGAGAACCTACGGAAGTTGAAGAGGAAGCCAAGAAAGCAGCAGAAACCTACGATGTAGAGCATGTGGAGTCCCAAGGCGGATTGTTAGGTATGGACCACCATGCACCGCCACCAGCACCATCTATACTATCAAAGGAAGAACGTCGCTCAGATGATTCAGGTTATGTGCGCCCACTTAGAAGAAGAGGTTGAGCGTTATCTCCATCAACCCCCTCTGTATTGGGATGTATGAAGGGGGGTAGGCGATAGTGCGGATAGTAACAATTTTTGTAGCGATACTAATCCTAATTCCCTTGACTTCAAGTGGTTTTACTGGAGGCGGCATTATTTCTAATGTTCAAGCGGCTAATGCCTGTAAAGGCGATTGGCAACCAGTGGTATGGAATGAATCCATTCAAAGGGTTGCAGAGGTGCCATTTAATTGGAATTACTATAGTTATTGGGATTATGAAGCAGATGAGATGGCCACTGTTAACTCGGACATTCAAAATGACTATCCTCTAAGTCCAGAACAACCTTACATGTACGAAGATGCTTGGAATCGGGAGCCATTATTGCCTCTAACAGAAGATTATAGCACCTTTATGAAAGTTGGAAATGATAGCGTGGGAGCATTGCGAATGAACCTTTCAAGCAACTATAGAACCACAATTTGCGTCACATTAACTCATTTGGTTGGCGAAACAATAGTGCCAGCGGTTGGAGATGTATACTTGATGACTACTAGCCAATATGATTCCTACACAGAAGCATATTCAATGCACCACAACGAATGGGATTGGTGGCAAGACCTCGAAGGCAGTCTCAAAAACATCGATCCTGAATGGAGAAGTTTTGACATTTGGGGATGGCGTTCATTTAGGGATGCACATGAATATGAAAATGTCGATGAAGTCGCGCTATCGATTAGTTTAGATGCACCGGAAATCCATCATAGTATATTTGGAGGTGATGAATGGGAAGACTTCTACTTGGTAGTTGATACATGGGATAACTCTCATGATTCAGATGCAGATGTTCCCAATAAAATAGTTCATGCAGATATTTCAATTGTTACAACACTACGTTCTTTTGTTCTACCACCTTGGACAGTATCGCTTGCCTTTTTGGCAATAGTAGGTTCACTGATGGTTGCGCCAATTGTCGTTAATCGTAAGTATATGGGTGCTGGTTTGGGAGTAGAGCAAGAAGAATTAGTCCCTTCGCTAGAGATACCACCGGCATCAATCTACGAAACTGCTCCCAAAGTAGTTCCACCGACGCCGGATTTACCGCCACCGAGTCAATAGACGCTGTGGCTTTAATTCTATACTAATAATCAGTACTCGAGAAGTGTCCAGGCATCTCTTAGGTCATTGACGTTGACTAAACCTTTTTCATTTAATCTAAATTCGTTTAACATTGTAGCAAAGACGAGTGTTTGACTTAGAACTGGTGCGTGAATACGTGCCCAATCTCCGCCATTGCCCAATCCCATCAAACTGAATTGTACTTCATCATCAGCGAGATCTTGTGATGCTTCGACAATTTGTAATGCATCTTGGTGGTTTGATACCTTACCACAGAACTTGATAATGTCTCCAAGGTCCTTCTGAGTGCGAATCAACTCGGATATGTCGGCAGCGGATGGCATTGATTGACTGTGAGTAGATGCAATTACTTGGCAATCAGCTGCTTTTGCAGCCTCTAAGAGGCCTGCTCTTGCCTTTTCTTCAATACTGGTCTCAAGGTCCACCCATGAAACACCAGAAGCGATTGCTGTAGCGAGAATCTCTAGGCGTTGCTCTTCAGTACCGATGAAGAATCCACCATCACGAACTGGCCTTACTGTGAAAATAACAGGTAATGGTATTCCTTCCTTGAAAGATTCAATAGAGGTTTCAACATTTATTGAATCAAATTCGCGAGTAGCCCACTCAACAGCAGGAGGAGTGTAGGAAATCCTCTCGCCCTCTTCACTTTCAGATATAGTGGCTTGAGGCTTTATCAGATATAATCTATCAAAACGAATCTCGATAATATCAGCGCCAGAAAGATTCGCTCTTGCCGCTTCGTCCATTACTTCTTTCACTGTGGTCGCTTCAAGAGATACGCACACCTTTGGGTCAGCCATGAATTGGGCGACCTGCACTCCATTCTTAACGCTCACGCTTCAAAAAAATTATTTTCTTTGCCAATTATGGGCAAAACTCGCCTAAATTACTAGCATATTGAACTGTACAAATAAGGTCACAAAATAAGTAATTAATTGACAATAATAATTGCAATAATGGCCATTAATTATGCCACTAATCAATTATTAATTTAACATATTATTGCCAATTAAAACACCCTTGTAATAAATGCCCCTTTTAGAGACGATATTAGCGAATTGAACTTCGGGTATGGCAGAGGGTGGATTGCGCCATTATGGCATACTTTTAGGCACATTTCTTGCCTATCAAGCACTACCTTTACAAGCCTTGGGCGTGGGCTATAATGGTATAGGGAGTTGAAGTGCTAAGGCGGCGTGATTAATGCGGATTTTCCAATAGGATATTTCGGATTAATGATGGCAATTATTATCAACAATTATTATCTTTGATAATCAATAAATGAAAGCACATTAATAATCAATTACTATGGTTAAAAGGTGAAAAATATGTCAGATGAATATGATGCATCGAGTATCCAGGTCCTCGAAGGGCTAGAGGCGGTCAGAAAAAGGCCGGGAATGTATATCGGAGATCCAAACGACGGTACCGGATTACACCACTGTATCTGGGAAGTTGTTGACAATGCGGTGGATGAACACCTCGCAGGGAAGAACGACTCAGTAGATGTCAATATCAATAGCGATGGTTCTCTATCGGTTAGAGACTACGGGCGAGGCATACCAGTGGGAATCCATGAGGAATTTGGAGTATCTGCAGCACAGGTGATAATGACTAAGTTGCACGCAGGTGGTAAGTTCGATAATGATGCATACAAAGTATCCGGAGGGTTACACGGAGTAGGTGTTTCCGCTGTAAATGCTGTTTCAGAATGGATGGAGATGACTATTCATCGCGACAATAAAATCTATTTTCAGAGATATGAAAAAGGTGTGCCAGTAGCCGATTTAGAAGTTATTGGCTCTTGCCAAGACACCGGGACTCTAATCGCTTTCAAGCCTGATTTGGATATATTTCATGAAATCACCGATTTTGATTTTGATACCGTTGACATGCGTCTTAAAGAAACATCATTCCTCAACGCAGGCCTGAAAATTACAATTACCGATGAACGCGGTGAGGAAGACCATATCAGCGAGCATCATTATGAAGGTGGAATCAAAGAATTTGTCCACCAACTAAACATTCGCCGTGTAGCAATGCACAGTGACGTCATACATGTTGAAGGCATTAGAGAAATAGAACTAGGGGAAGTATCAGTTGAACTTGCATTGCAATGGTCAGATGCATTTAGTGAATCGATTCAGTGTTATACAAACATCATTCGTAATAGGGATGGAGGTACACATATGAGTGGCCTGCGAGGAGCATTGACTCGTAGCGTAAACAAATACGCAAAAGATAGAAAGTTGCTGAAAGGAAACACACTCTCTGGAGAGGATGTGAGAGAAGGATTGACTGCAATCGTCAGCGTAAAACACCCAGACCCATCATTTTCATCACAGACAAAAGACAAATTGGTTAGCAGTGAAGTGGCAGGTATTGTCGATTCTATTGTTTACGAGAAGTTAAGCGATTTTTTCGAAGAAAATCCTTCCACAGCCAAGCAAATAGTTGAGAAAGGTTTACTGGCCAGTAAAGCGAGAGAGGCTGCTAGAAAGGCAAGAGACCTTACACGCCGTAAAGGCGTACTAGAAGGCGGTGGACTGCCAGGAAAATTAGCCGATTGCCAATCAAGAAACCCAGCTGAATGTGAAATATATCTCGTTGAAGGTGATTCAGCGGGTGGTTCTGCAAAGACCGGCCGCGATAGAAGAATCCAAGCGATACTACCGTTGCGTGGTAAAATACTCAATGTAGAACGCCAAAAGAGAAATTTGGTAAAGGTTTTCCAAAACAATGAGATTCAAACCATGATTCGGGCTTTTGGCGCGGGCGTTGGCAACAATCCCGAGGACGAGGGTGCTTTTGACACAGAGAAGATGCGCTATTCTAGAATTATTATTATGACTGACGCAGATGTTGATGGTGCTCACATTAGGACGCTAATGATGACCTTCCTATGGAGATTCATGCGCCCTGCAATAACCGGAGGCCATGTATTTATTGCTCAACCTCCATTATATCAGGTCTCTAAAGGGCGTATTAGCAAGTATGCTTTTTCCGATAGCGAGAGAGATGAACTAATCGCAGAACTGAAGGGAGATAACCCGGCTACAAAAATTGGAATACAGAGATACAAAGGTCTTGGTGAAATGAATCCAGACCAACTGTGGGATACGACAATGAATCCAGAGACTAGGACAATGTTGAAAGTTACAGTACAAGATGCAGAAGCATCCGATCGCATGTTTGAAATCTTGATGGGTGAAGATGTCCCTGATAGAAGGGCCTTCATCGAAAAGTACGCAAAGGAGGTGACCAACCTTGACATCTGAAATACCTGAAGACGACCAAGAAACAACCGAAGAAGACCCAATAATAATTGGCAATATTCTTAATCAACCAATTAATGAAGAGATGAAAACTTCCTACATCAATTATGCGATGTCAGTCATCATCGGTAGAGCATTACCAGATGCTAGAGATGGATTAAAGCCGGTTCATCGAAGAGTTCTATATGGTATGTTTGAGGGCGGCCATACATCTGAAAAGAAGTTCAGTAAATCTGCCCGTTCAGTCGGAGAAGTAATGGGTAAATATCACCCTCACGGTGACCAATCTATCTATGATACAATGGTTAGAATGGCGCAAGACTTTTCCCTGCGTTACCCACTTATTGATGGGCAAGGTAATTTTGGTTCAATAGACGGAGATCCACCTGCTGCAATGCGATACACAGAAAGTCGTCTTGACCGAATTGCCAAACATATGCTAGAAGATATTGATAAGAAAACAGTTGATTTCCAGCCAAATTTTGATGATTCTGAGCAAGAACCAACAGTATTGCCTTCAAGGCTGCCAAACCTTCTACTGAATGGAAGCGATGGTATTGCTGTGGGAATGGCAACAAAAATACCTCCTCATAATTTGACAGAAGTCGCTGCTGCGGTAAACTTGCACGTCAACCGAATCATGGAAGATGAAGGTGACTTATCCACAATGCCAAATATTTCAATCAATGAATATATGGAGCATGTTAAAGGGCCTGATTTCCCAACAGGAGCAAGTATTCATGGAATAGATGGAATCCATGATATGTATTCTACTGGCAAAGGTAGATTCCATGTGCGCTCAAGGTGCGAAGTGCTAGATGATGCCAAAGGAAAGAGAGTGATAATCACTGAAATTCCATATCAGGTAAAGAAGGCGGATATGCTTGTACATATCGCTGATTTAGTCAATAAGGGAACTGTTATCGGAATCCGCGACATTAGAGATGAATCCAGTAAGGAAGGAATTAGAGTTGTTATTGAAGTAAAGAATAACGCCGACCCGCATGCAGTGTTAAATCAACTATTCAAATCAAGTCGTCTACAGGAATCATATTCTGCAAATATGATGGCTATTCTTGATGGTCGTCCAGTGTTAATGACTTTACCAAGGATGATTCACACCTATGTTAAACATAGAGAAAATGTGATTGAAAGAAGAGCGATTTTTGATTGTCAAAAAGCAGAAGCAAGAGCTCATATTTTAGAAGGCTTGGTCAAGGCACAAGATAGAATCGATGATGTGGTCAAGGTTGGAAAAGCCAGTTCAAGCCGAGAACAATTTGAAAACGTATTACGCGGTGATGAAACCATGTCTGGTATCGCTAAATTTGATTTTACAGAACCACAAGCAAAGGCAATTGCAGAAAGAAGGTTGTACCAACTGAGTAGATTAGATGTTGAAAAGGTTCAGAATGAGTTTGATGAGTTGCAGATAAAAATTGCAGATTTGACAGATATCATTTCTTCTCAAACACGCCGTTTCAACATATTATTGACAGAATTGTCTGAAGTTGTTGAACGACATGGAGATGAGCGCAGAAGCCATATTGATCCGATGCCATTATCGATGAATAGAGAGGATTTAATCGAGGAACGTGCAATCGTAATTACTCTAACCAATGACAATTATATCAGGCATCTTCCTGCAGAATCTTTCCGTATGCAGAATCGCGGTGGAAAGGGAATGAAGGGTGTTCAAACCAAGAACGAAGATTTCCCAATAAACTTGATTACATGTTTCAGCAAAGATAGATTGCTAATTTTCACCAATAGGCCGGCTACAAAGAAGGACAAAGATGACAATGAAGTGCCGTATATTGAAGGGCGTGTATATGGCCTCAAGGCATGGGAAACACCTCAAGGTTCTAGGATTAGTAGAGGGAGTCACATCCGCAATATACTTGGATTAAAGGACGATGAGCATGTTGTTTCGATAATTCCTTTGAGTAAGAGTCTAATCGAGGAGCCAGAGGGTCATTTGTTAGCATTTGCGACTAAGAAAGGGGTAATCAAGAAGAGTAGACTTTCTGATTATGTTAAGATTAATCGTAATGGAAAGAAAGCAATTAATCTTGCTGCTGATGATGAACTAGTGACCGTTAGAAGTGGTACTGAGGAGCATGATGTAGTCATGGTATCCGATTTGGGCAGAGCATGTCGTTTCAATCTATCAAATGTTAGAACGCAAGGAAGGGTTTCTAGCGGAGTTAGAGGAATTAGACTTGATACTAATGCATCTCTTGCTGGCATGATAATGACCAACGATATTAACACAAGTGTCTTGACTCTTTCAAAGCAGGGAATGGGTAAGAGAACTCGTATTGGTTTGGGTGAGAAAATCCCAACCGTTAGAGAAGGCGAACAACAATACGATGAAGACGGTATAGCAAAGACTGAGATGGATGGTTACCGAGTCACCAAACGCGGTGGAAAGGGAGTCATTACGATGAATCTCAATGAAGGAGATACTATTTCTAGAGTTCATCAAGTTCCAGACTTAGGCGATCAGTTATTCTTATTGTCTGGTAAAGGAATAGTAATTCGTATTTCTGCAATGCAGACAAAGGAAACATCGGGAAGGTCCTCAAAAGGCACTCGTGTTATGGAATTACGTGACAAATCCAAGGAATCATACATAGATAAACTAATTTTCAGTGCAAGAATGCCTGCAGATTTAGTTGACGGGGATAGCAGTACTGGCGATGCCGAAGAATCTGGCGAAAGTGGCGAAGAAGAGTGATTTTCTAAGTTATTCAACAAATGCTTTGTTGCGACGAGTTCAAACATAGTGAGTTGTTGTCGTTGAACGCGGCGGCGACTTGTCGCGGCATTAGGTGAATTGAAATGGATGAGCGTGCACTGATTTTTGATTGGAATACAATTGATTATGATGTTTCTCGAAATTCAAATAATCATCCACACGGTGTTTGGTTTGATGATGAAACTCTAAGAGATGGATTACAGAGTCCAAGTGCGCGCAATCCATTGATTTCACAGAAAATTGAATTGCTAACTTACATGGAAAAATTGGGAATCCAAAAGGTCGACTTAGGTTTACCAGGAGCAGGTCCATTCCATGTAGAGCATATTGATGCGATGCTAAGCCATATCACCGAAAATGATTATGCAATAAGGCCTGGTGCTGCTGTTAGGACATTGATGAACGATATTCAACCATTGGTTGATTTACAGCAAAAGCATGGAATCCAAATCCAAGCGAGTGCATTTTTGGGAACTAGTCCAATACGGCAATTTACTGAAGGATGGACTATGGAAAGATTACTGTCAACGATGGAAACAGCAGTCTCTTTTGCAGTTGAAAATGATGTACCAGTAATGTTTGTGACTGAAGATACTACAAGGTCTAAGCCCGAAGATGTCAAAATGATTTATCGAAGAGCCATGGAATTAGGCGTTCGTCGACTATGCGTTTGTGATACATGTGGACATGTAACTCCAAATGGTGTTAAGAAATTATTAAACTTCATCGATGAAGAAGTGATAAAGGATTCAGGATATATGCGTAATGAAATTGAAGTCAACTGGCATGGACATCAAGATAGAGGTTTGGGAGTCGCCAACAATATTGCAGCAGTTGAAGCAGGTGCTGATGTTATCCACGGTACAGCATTAGGAGTTGGAGAAAGAGCTGGAAATGCACCACTTGACCAGACACTGGTTAATTTGAAATTGATGGGAGTTATTGACAACGATTTAACATTGTTAGACGAGTATGTAAGGAAAGCAAATGAGTATATTGAAGTGCCTTTACCACATAACTATCCAGTATTCGGAAGAGATGCCTTTGAAACCGGAACAGGCGTTCATGCTTCTGCTGTAATCAAAGCGATGAAAAAAGGAGATCAATGGCTTGCTGATAGAGTCTATTCCGGCGTTCCAGCTGCTGATTTTGGATTAAAGCAGGTTATTCGCATCGGTCATATGGCCGGCCGTTCTAACATCATTTGGTGGCTTGAACAAAATGAAATAGAAGTAAGTGATGATTTAATTGCGCATATGTTTGAAATCGCTAAGAGTCAAAGAAGGAATATGACCGATGAAGAAATTCATCAAGCGGTTGAATCATTCAATAGTAAGTGAAGACGAGGAGATTAATTCTCTTCTTCACCATCGCCGATTCCATCGGTGTCAACGTCATCATTTATTTTTGAAGATGTCCATTCAGAATCAACTCCGTCTTCACTCCATTCGCCTTCTAATGCGACTTCATCAACATCGACTTCTTCTCTCCATGAAGGCTCACCTTGTGAGCCACATGTGATGAACCTACCATTCTCATCAACCTGTTTTTCTAGTAGTTTTAGATGTTTTGAGATTGGTAAAAAGTGACCTACTGGCATGCCAGCAGAGGTAAACGGATTGGTTGCAGCACCAATTACTAAACCATCTTCTGGTGCAACGACATCAACGGTTAATCCCGGTGTTGCAGGGTCAGAAATACTAGCAACAACCTCGCCGTTTTTCATCAATGTTCCAGCACTGACAAACATATCCAGTAATCCACCTTCACCAGCACGAATCCAACTTGAACCAGAAGCCAATACTCTAAATTTCGGCCTGTTGGGCTTACCCGGAATCATTTTCATTATTCTTAGAGAATTTAGAACTCCATGAATGGCTACCTTTACTGATTCATGGTCCAACAAATTTGCGCCACCGCCCTCATAGGTAATCGATGGAATATCCAAAGAGTTTGCAAGTTTTCGTAGCGATCCTCTAGGGGGCTTTGAATCCAAAATGATTTCAATGCCGAATGACTTGGCGAGTAAGTTGGTGCCAACATGAGCGAGGTCAGCCCTTATCTGTGGCATGTTAATCCTTCCTTTGGCTGCGCTATGTAAGTCGATTATCGCATCAGAATCTTCTATCAAATTGCGAACTATTTGAGCCGCAACTCTCCTTGTAGTTGGCCCTTTCAAATCACCAGGGA
>Ga0206681_10000758_pt1 | contig 16486 bp, 15 predicted proteins | sample M150012015metaG_FD_161048 | JGI IMG/M metagenome (GOLD analysis project Ga0206681, IMG submission 161048) | Ammonia-oxidizing marine archaeal communities from Monterey Bay, California, United States - M1 500m 12015 | ecosystem: Environmental > Aquatic > Marine > Intertidal zone | place: USA...
GAACAACGCCAAGGTCTAGTATGACAGGGTCAATAACTGTATATTTCATAGGGATTTTTTCATAAGATTTTAAATTGGCGCGTCCGAGGTGATTCGAACACCCGACATTCGGCTTCGGAGGCCGACAAGACTCTAGCAGACACTGGAAGATTCTTTGTGTGTGGTTGCCCTGATAACCTTATTGTAACAAGGTTTTCTTTAATTTTGTTCAATTACATTTTTTATGTTTTGTGCGGTCTATATTATAGGTGTATTGATGGCTCTCTGTACTAAATATGTACTAAAGTTTAGCTGTAAGAAATGCTTAGAATAAAGATTACCTAGGGGGCCCTCAAAGCTATTCACCGGTGCCTTTATATAATGTTAACTTGTGTGCGATGAGAGAGGGTTTTGAGGGTTAACAGACCTCTTCAATATTGAAGCCTGTTCATAAATTACTCATAAAATAATCCACTGTATCTTTCAAAGTCCTATTGCTTAATTCCCAGCTACCACCATAGGTAATACCCTGTTTCGCACACTCTTTAACAAGTGTTTCTACGGCCTTTGCCCAACCATCCTTTGTATTCACTCCGTACCTCTCTGATATTTCATAGCCCTCGTCGGTTATAACTCCTAAGCCACAGTCTTTAAACGTCCAGCCGTTGTATTGTCTTGGTGGGTTGCTACTGATAAAGCCGTGGTGAGCTCCTTCATAAACTGTGGTAGTTACATTCCAACCAGCCTCTTGCATTCTGGGTATTCGATCAAGACAATAAGATGCTGGCGTGTAATCGTCTGCACCACCAAGGAGCATATGGACTTTTGTGTTGGTTGGCCTTGTTGTCTCAAACGATGACTGACAGTCAGGATAGACTGGAAGCGTTGCTTTGTAGATGTGACCATTACCTAGTTTGTCTGCCATAACACTTTCAACAGAATCAATACTGATGGTGCCACCAAAAGAGTAGCCCGTTAAGCCGACTCTGTCAGGATTGACACAAGGCAGATCTTGAAGTAATCTAAATGCTGCGAATGTATCGTATAGGCGCCCTGCTTTGGACAACTGTGTTTGGTCTGTGCTTGTGCCTTGAATACCCCTTGCACTGTGAGAGTTTGGCACCAAGGCTATTATCCTCTTTGCAGTAAGTGCTTTAGCAAGTCTTGGATACCAATCTGAGTTTGGGCTGCCTGAGCCGTGCTGTATGATTACTGCTGGGTATTTCTTTGTGGCAGTGCACTTCACAGGAAGGTAGAGATCACCACTTAGATACATTGAGTCTGCATCGGTATCATTTAGAATATCGTAGTATCCTTCCAAGCCATTTTTGGTGGTGATAAAAACATCGTTGTGACCCTGCTCAAGATGGCCGACATTGGTATCGGCAACACCCTCGCAAGCAATACCTCTATTTCCAAGCTCAAACACATAGCTTCGAGTCTTTTTGGTCTTAGCCCAGTCACAAAGAGCGTCATCGTCAATCCATTCGTACTTTGCTTGAACGTCGCTAAGTACGAACATCCAAAGAGAGAGTGCAAGGATAAGTCGGGTGATTGTTTGAGTTTTCATAAAGTAAGAATGGATTATAGTGAACTACATTTAACCATGTCTTAATGGTCTAGGGAGCGTCAAATCCATTCGCCGGTACCTTCACTTGTGTCCGATGCAAGGGGCTTTGAGGAGCGTTATGAGGCTATAGCGGCTCGCTGGAGATTGGGATGCCGTTTTTGTAATTGCCCTCTGAGTCTTTCGGATCTCCATATTGATAGTTCTCATGACAGCTATGATCATATTCTGAATGAAACGATGAACTCCAAAATTCCACATCCACGTCGTCAAGCCTTGCTCTTTGTATACCAAAACCAGTCAGATCATTCGGTTCATCGAATTGATCACCCTCTTGATCATAATTTGAAGCTCTATATCTATCCACAAATGCACAATGATATGACCTATTGCTCAAACCATATCTGTGTTCAACTGGCGTAAATAATCTCGCAGAAGCTTCTAAAAAATTATCAGAATCAGGGCCGATAAAATAACTCCTTACCCACTTCGATAGAAGTTCTTTCAAGATAGTTTTGTAAGGCACGATCTTTCTAATACACTCCAAATATCCGTCTGGTGCTTTTGCCAAACCATTTAGTGAACTGAGGTACTGCTCGCTAGTAGAGGCCTCAAAAAAATTCCATGCCAAATCCTCCCTGCCATTTATTATAAAATCTCCAAAAATATAATAAAAATTCGGTGAAAGAGTTTGTGATGGGCAGGCCTGATCATTCCCGACATAACTCTCCTCAACTATGCCAAGTAACTCTCTGTTGACTCGTGCAACCCTGTCGATCTCATACAATTCATGATCACTGTATTCCCGAGTACTGCCTTTGAATTTCGCCAAGGGTCTCTTGATCCCTTGCGCCGTCAAAACAAATGGAATTGAAAAAAACAAGCTCTGATCATTATTTATAGGGTGTGGAACTTTGACATCTGCGTTAATCATTAGTGCATCATTCCCTTCATTAAATGTATGAGCCAAAACTGGTTCGGAACCATTACGAGGTGTTAGGTCTGTGTGCACTGTATCAATTAGGCGAGAAGGTGATGTAGAGCAATAAATGTCCAATTGACTACTGTCTGGATTAAGTTTAATGACTTGTAGCACTAAAAAAGATGAATCTTGTAGCGGCTCATCATATAGTTGAATGGTTTGCTGAGAGTGTTCATAGTCATAGCTTCCAATGGTTAAATTGTTGCTTCGCACTACTGCGACTTCACCGCATAACATAGCTAGACCGCAATTATTAAAAATGTAAACATCTGGGGCACGGGAACAAAAATACACCTGAAGATCTCCAACCTCAATTGAGCCATCCAACTTTAATCCGGGGTAATCAAGATCATAGGGGCAATCAAGCTTGTTGGGCTTATTTATTACTTCAGATTGGGTTGTTTCATTGGTACTGACCCCCTCTGCTTGTGTGGATTTATTGAGCAGGCCACTGGTTGCTTGACTTATTACACCAGAGTATAGATTAATGACATATTCGTGATAGTTCGGCAGCCCCGACTCATTGTCGTCAATGTCGCCAAAGACCACAACCACCAGTATGTTACTCAAAATAGTGGCTAGCACAAAAACACATATGATTGCCGCCCACCCTTTAACACGCCAATCAATGATTGTTAAAACTCTCTTGATTGCAAAATACAAAGCCAAGCTAAATGGTAAAGGTAGGATTACCAGCACCCCAAAAAGGATGATTAATATTTGAGTTATTTCCACCGGTAATAAGTGGTCATATATCCAATGACGGCACTTATTGATGCAACCACTAAAGAGCCTATTAGTAATGGGAGAAATCCAATCACAAGCACCTCCTTTAAGTAGGGCCAAGAGAATGAGAAGTGCGGGTCAATTCTTGTATCAAGGATAATACAACCGAGCTTATAGGTAAAGTAGAAAATTGGACCCATGGTGATAGGATTGGTTATCCAAACAAGTGCTATTGAAAGCGAAATATTGGCACAAGATATGACTGCAAGCAGTGCTGCAACCGCCATTTGAAAAGGGATTGGCAAGAAGGCGCAAAAAAAGCCTACAGCGAAAGCTCTTGAAACTGTTTGCCTATTCCAGTTCCATAGGCACGGGTTGTGGATGTGTTTGCCTAGCCAGCCTAGTTTAACCTTTGACTTATCTGGAGTGTATTTTTGTAAGAATTTTTTCATTCACTCCACTTACTTTAATCTTATCAATAGTGCTGCTGTTTTTCCATCTTTACTGATCAAATTATCTGAATACAAGGGACTAACCTTAAACTCTTCTTTAGCCATCTCGATATTTATCGATCCATTTTCAATAGTGCGGGCATCTTTCATTTGCATCATCGTTAACGGTGGGGATTGAAATAATGGCACATCCAATACTGTAGTGACACTTTCAATGTGGCTCAATGCCCGAAGCTCGTCTCTTAACTTCTTAATGCTTTCAATGTTTTCGGCTGTCAATACATGTGAATCGGACGTATAACTGACGATTAGGTTGTCGTTTTGGCCAAAGGTTTTTTGTGTTTTTGTATAAAAAGCAAGATCCATATCACCCTCTATTGATAGTGTGTCCGCTGAGGCATCAAGTTGTAATTTTGGCACTTGCACTACAAGAGGTATTAATATTGCCAGTAGCACCACCAAAGACGCTACTGGCTTGTATATCAATAGTTCAAATGCACCGTTCATTCCCTATATTCAACTTTGGCCAGTAAAGAGTGTTACTAGCCATTGACCAAAGTGATCTTTATGAGCATTTTCTTCTTTGGAAATAGAGATAGAGATTGTCGAGTACTCAGTTATGTTTGCTAAAAAATCACTTTTCTCTTGAAGGGCGTCGACTTGTTTCTGATAGTTTTGAAAGGTTAATTCTGCGCTTTCTAATTCTCGAAGATTATTAACTAACTCACTATCATGCGCCCTTTCAAATTCCTCAATTTTTAAATCGAAAACCCTCTTGTATCTTTCAGTCCAAACTTTCATTTTTTGCAAATCATTCTCGGTATTAATCATGGGAATAGTTACATTTTCAGAACAGGCGATCATTACCAAAGTATCATTTTCATGATCAAGTTTAGACAACTTAGTCATCACATCATCAAATTCACCAACTTCTGTACGCAGGATAACTTCATATCTGTCTTTAGTGAAGTTTTCCCGACTGATTACAGCTCTATGATTGTCAGCAATTTCATCAATTTTGTATCGCGTTTCACTTATGTCGGCTGTAACCCATCTTAGCCCTCCTGTTTTGGCTTGGTTCTTCTCGCCCTGGGCGCTTATGCCAATACTATTAAAATTGTAATAACAGCCATCGTCATATTTCTCTCTCGTCATGGTTCCAAGTTGATGGTATCTAGTCTTTTGGTAATGCTCAGCCATCTCTTGATTGGCTAAATTCATGTTGGCCGAAGCAGAGGTGGCGCTATTGGTGCCACTGATATTTAGAGTTGCTTCACTATAGCTTGTACTTGCTGACCCGGATAGAGAAACGGCCGCAATTGTTGCGCCGGTTAGGGTGATTCCTATCGAAATCATAATGCCAAGGAAAAAGGCTTGTATGGGTTGTTTTTTTGTTTTCATCATAACTCCTAAGTTGTTTTTATTGGAATAGTTGCTTTGTTTAAACAGGTATTTTGTGAAAAAAAGAGGTGATGGTTTTCGCAATCAACTCTGCACTGGTCTTGGTGTAACCACCACTACTCAACACGATGGCTGGAATACTCTCTTGTTTAAGCATGTCGAGTACAAATAAATCACGCTCAAGCACACCACTGGGGGAGATGTTTAACCCTCCCAGTGGATCGCCAGCCAGTACATCGGTGCCGGCGTTATATATGGCAAAATCAATATGCCCAATGTTGTTCAAAAATTGGGGTAATAGGTTGGTCAAAAATCGCAGGTATGTTTCATCATCACAGCCTGTTTTTAAGTAGACAGGAAAATCAACACGACAAAGAGCGGTCTTGTCGTGCATTGGATAAATCTGAGAGTTAAACATGTCAAAAATCTTGACTGATTCATCGTGCATGTAAAAATAATTAACACCATTTCCAAGGTGCACATCAAGATCTATGTAGGCGATAGAACTATTTTTATCAATCAGACCTTTCCGTCGTATATGACTAATTGCGAGAGCGATGTCAGAATAGACAGAAAAACCCTCGCCATTATCGGGCTTTGCATGATGATAGCCGCCAGCTATGTTAAAGCATATGTCTCGCTCCTTAATTGCAGTTTCTGCAGCAAGAATCGTGCCCGCGCAACCCCAGCGCTTTGGCTGCATGATCGTACGATCAAGCAGCCAATTCGGCACATGCTTAAGGGCAGACACTTCTATAATTTGTGCAACAGTTGATGACTTGGTCAACTTCTGCAAATATTGCTGTGAATGAGCTGTTAATAGCTGCTGATAGCTAACAGGTCGTGACGGTGACAATACCAACTTGTCAGTGTCTTGGCCTAATTCATGTTGAATTAAGCGCATTGCTCTAGAGTACTTTTTTGCGTCAAAAAAATGTGGCTTTGCAAATGACCCAAGCTTTAAATCATAGTGTTTGCTATAAACAATTTTCATTTTGAACTCTGCATAGTTTGACCATCCAATATGTCGCCTTTGTTGCACGTACTTATATATTGCTCAAAGGCCTCTTTAGTTAGCGATGTATTTGTGCCAAAGGCTATTTTTTCTAGCGCGACAACCTCTTGAATGTCTGCACAATAATTGTTAATTTGCGCCTCACCGTGCTCAATTAGTTTGGCAATGGCAATGAATGGCGAAACTGTAGCCGTTATTGAGACGCCGCTTACAACTGATCGAAGTTTGCTGATGTTTTGCGTAGTTTGTTCAGCAATCATCTTATTTTGCTGGGTAAAAAGTTCAGCAAGAAGCTTGTAGTCTCTTGTGGTTTTGGTTAGGTCATCAGATGTGCGCTCAAGTTCTTGTTGGGCGTTAAGTAGGTTTTCTTTCAACTGTTTTAACTCATTTCGAGCATCAGCTATTCGCGTCATTTCATCCTTTGCAATCCGAACTTTGCTATTTGCCAAGTTAAGCTTGTCTCGTATTTTTTTAAGTTCGCCTTGGGCTGAAACTAGTTGAGCATTCAAGTTATCACAAAGCACGCAATCAACAGCAACTCCAGAAGGGGTTTGTGCTATCTGAGTCTTCAAATGTATATCAGTGATGGGTGAATCTTTAACAGTCGTGTTGACATTAGCCATTTGACCTTCTAGTTGCATATACAAAAAGCCCGACAAGAGGAGCAGTGCGACAAATGTGATAGCGCTATATTTTTTTGTATTCATTTGGCACCTATTTCTTGTGTTTTGCAAAGGTGATTGCACTCAGACCAACAATATCCAATTCGTCTACGCGTTTGAATAATCACTTGGCCAGTATTGGTCTCACTTGCCCCATCAAATCGCCTTCTAATGTTAGCAATATGCTTCGCTAAAGTTCCTTTTTCAACAAATGTATTAAGACCAATAGCGGAATACAGTTGCTCTTGATTAAATACAACATTTGGATTTTCAAAGAGTGTCTTAGTGATATCAAACTCACGTTTAGTAAGTCCCAAAGACCAGCCGTTCAAAGTGAAATCACAGCGATCTTCATTTATTGCAAAGTTGGGCATATTATTTATATTCATTTTTTGTATTCTCCTCGTGTCATTGGCGGCACTACCCTATGCGCCGTCTTCCTTAATTATTATGGTTGACAATTATTAAATTGGTATTAATGGAAGCTGACTAGTCTTAATAGTGTCTTAATAATGGCGCTTTAAAATGACTTCAATAGAGGTGGAGAGCACCTCTGATACTTTTATGTTGAAGATCTTTGAAGAAGGTGAGGATGTTATGAAAATACAGATCAAAATAATTAAAACCGTAGCAATAAGGGCATATTTTTCGCTTATTTTGCTGTTTGTTGGTAATGTGGTTTTGGCGCAAGATGGTCATTTCTCAGTCGAAAGCGATGACGGCGCAATTGTACTAAGTGATGTATATGCAGAGGTAAATATCAACGGACCTTTTGCGGAAACAACTTTAGAACTTGGTTTTGAAAATACTTCATCAAGCCTATTACAGGGCACTTTTAAAATTAATTTGCCAAGCGGAGTAATCATTAATGATTTATCACTAAAGATTAATGGCCAATGGGAGGGTGGCGAGCTAATAGAAAAACATAGCGCACGCAAACAATATGAAGCTGTTGTTCGTCGTAAGGTTGATCCTGCAGTGCTTTCATGGATTAATGGCTCAATTTACCAAGTGCGTATTTATCCATTCCCTGCAAATGACAAAAGATGGATAAAAATTAAATATTGGCAAGATTTATCCAATAATTCTTCAAATTGGCAGTATTTACTCCCGTTAACTAAAGATCAAAAGCTTGATAAATTGAATATGCGTCTCACAGTTGACGCACCTTCGCTGAAGTCAGTAGCACTTTCAGAAAACTATCAACAATTAGCCTACTTTAAAGCCATAGCTAATAACAATCATCGTTTTGAGTCCTTGGTGCAAGAAAATGACTTTACAGTTCCTGGAAACTTTACACTGGACATTTCTCACTCGGACGATCGTCACAATGCCTGGGTGGCAAAGCATACAGCTGACGGCGAGCATCCTTACTTTGCAGTACATTGGCTCGAAGATCTAGAGCCTGTAAAAAGACAGCCTTCAGGCAAGTTAATGATTTATATCGACACTAGTTTAAGCATGATTGATACCAGTGTTGACAATTTAAATAGTTTTATTGGTGACTTGATAGACAAATCAAAAGAAGATACTCACGTGATTATTAAGCATTTTAATTATAAAGTGCATGATATTGCATCGGCAAAGGTAAAAGATTTAAGCGGGCACCAAATAATGCCAGTGTTTGATGGCGCCAGCAATTATCAGGCTGTTCTTGAAGATATAGCCAATAATAAGGGTAGTGATGTTGTTATCATCACCGACGCGCAGACGAGTATGCAAACTGAACAAACGCTCAAACGTTTCGAAAATTTGGGCGTTAATTTGTTCTTTTTACCTGCCAATAATGAATTTTCACAGCACTGGAGTAGTGCTTTAGCGTTGTCCAATAATGGAAAAATACTGCCAATTTTAGGAACAGATTTTGCCACTATTTGGGGTGAATTTTCAAATCTTTCTTGGCAAATTCTGAGTTATGAATTTGACCAAGGCAATGGCATTGACGTTTTTCCACGTACTGGTGCGAAAATGAACAATAAGGGGGTTAAAGTTGCCTTTCGCTCTATTAATTCGACGCCAAAATCTGTTCGACTGAAATTGAAATCGGGTAGTCATGTTAAGGTGCTTTCAGCCAATTTAGACGCTGCAAAGATTAGCCATTCTGCAGAAAAGCTGTGGGCCTATCGAAAGCTGTTTGAGCTGGTGGGTGGCTCAAGTGATTTATCTAAAGAAATCCTGCTACATGCTAAACGCTACCAAATTGTCTCTCCGCAAACATCCTATATTGTGATGGAGCCAGGTGTGCCTTTAATTACTTCTAATCAGAATAATGGAGGTACTGATGAAGTGCATAGGATTGACGATTTTGTGCCGCCTAATCTTACAAATGGTGGCACAAGTACGAGTGCAACTCTGGATCTAATGGAAAGAAACCTAGAGTCAGAATCACTTCTTATGATACATGCGCTAAATGATGAAGTGCATAGGATTGCCGATTTTGTGCCGCCTAATGATGAAGGTACAGGTTTTATTGATAGCAATCTAACATATGATAACAATAGGCATAATTCAAAGAGCAACGAGGCGTGTCTTAACAAAACCCATATTGGGCAAAATATGCAATATAGCAGGCTGGATATGGTATTTGACGATCATTCCAGCACTCCACCTAAATACTTCACAAAGAAACTCTGGAGTGTTGCTGATTTGGCCAAAGAATATCACAATAATCGAAGCTGCCATTTGAATGAAGCATGGTTTTTTATTGAGTATGCCCAAAGATTTTTTGAATATAACCAAAAAGATAGGGCGTTAAGCGTGTTGTCTAATTTGTTTGAAATCCAACAAGAAGATGGAAATAGTTTAAGGGCGCTAGGTTTGTCATCATCGCTATTTGCACAGCATGAATGGGGAGAGATAGCGTTCGGTCTATTGATCCAATTACGCCCAGAGGAAGTGCAAAATTACCGAGATCTTGCTTGGTTGTATGTAGAGCAAGGAAAATATCAAATAGCACTTGATGTCTTAAATAATTTGGGAAATATTGAGTGGGATAGAAGATTTCCAGCGTTGAAATTTCTAGTCTCAAAAGAGGCTCGCCTCATCCAAACCCTAATGAGTGAACACAATCATCAAGAAGAACTACTCTATTCCTACATAACTTGGAATACCGACAACACAGACATTGATCTTTGGATTGATGAAGGCCATCCACAACACTACTTGAATTACCAACGATCTTATAGAAGTGTTGGTAGTCTTTCAAATGATTTCACTTCTGGCTATGGTCCTGAAGTTTATTTCACAACCAATCCGAAAAACAAGCCACTGGGGTTTTATGTGAATTATTTTGGCGTCGACAATACCGTACAAAATAAATCTGTAGTTGGTAAATTTGGCTCTATTGTATTAAACCAGGGAAAACCCGTCATCACTACCACTATATTCCCTTTGTTTAATAGCGGTGCTACAGTCCGGGTTCAATAGGCCTGCATACTGTTAATAACGGTTGAAGCTGCATGTGTATAAGAATGGTTTGTTTACTTTTATTTTCAATCTTCCTGGGAGGTTGTGGTCTCCTGGGTAGCGGCGAAAATGCAAGAGAGGTTGTTGGTGGCGGCTTGACTCCAAAAGAACTTAATGAGCGCGCTGAAGATATGATGGATTTTGGTCGAAGCTCACAGGCTATTGATAATTACAGAACAATTATTGCGGCATTTCCAAAATCAAAATATGCTATTAATGCCAAGGTTCAAATAGCATATATATCCTATAAGACAAAGAGGTACCAGGAGGCCTTTAGAGAGATAGATAGATTCGTTAAGCGCTATCCAAATAGTGATATGACATCGTATCTGATATATCTGCGCTGCAAGATTTTTGAAGATCAGGCCAAATCATCTTTAGATGGCTTGTTAACAGAAAGGGCTGAGAGAGACGTACAAAGTCTGCAAAAAGCCAGGAGTTGCTATAAAAGCCTAGCAGATCAATTCCCGTCTTCTCATTATGCCAAAGACGCAAGAGAAAAATTAAGTGATATTAACAATACACTGGCAAGACATGAATTAATTGTGGCGCTTTATTACACCAGCAACAAGTCATTCATTGCTGCAGTGAATCGATGTAAATACATTATTGAGAATTATAATAACACCAACTTGATTGCCGATGCACTCCATTTAATGGCCAGGAATTACGACGCCATAGGTGCTTTGCAATTGGCTGCAGATACACGCAACACACTCCGCATGGGTTTCCCAAAATACAACCCTGGCTACGATTAAACCAAATAACCCTTACCAAATCACCCATCTCGGCGGCAATTGTATTGTCTTTCTAACAGTCAAAGCTCGGCAGATTCATCACTAGCAAAAATACAATGCACCCTCGGTTTGTCAATATTCCTGCCACCAAGACAATCAATTTTTAATTTGTCTTTTTCTCTGCTGGCACAGAGGTTTACGGAGATATGCTTGAAATGGTTGTGCTGCGAAGAATGGGCAACTTAATCGAAACTTCAGTGCCTTGCTGGTCGGCTCTATTTCTCGGCCACACCAACTCTCCTCCATGCACTTTCATTGCTTTTTCAACAATTGTTAAACCCAAACCCTGACCAACCTCACCCCCCTCTCTTGGGGCTGACTTACCTTGACCAAGGGTCGACTCCACCTCTTCTGAAATTCCTGCCCCTTGATCATAAATCGTTATCACTACATCATGACCCTCTTTATAAACAAGTAATTGAATTGTTCCATTTATAGGTGAAAATTCGATTGCATTTTTGATTAAATTGGTAATGGCTCTTAGCATTGATGTCTTATTAGCCTTAATCTGAAGGGAGGTATCGGAGTATCTTGGACGTATCAATGGTAGATGTCTACTTGTTAGTCTGTCTATCATAGCAATATTTTGCGTAGCCTCTTCAATGATGGGTGTCAAAGCAAGTGGTTCCAGTTTCAATACTCCATCTTCGCCATGTATCATTAACATTTTCTGCTGGTTTAACGCCTCTTCAATATGATCAATCGCTTTGGAAATTACGACGATACTTCGCTGTTTTCCTTCTAATGGTTTCATGAATCGTTCGTCATATCTTGGCGAAATTCCACTTTCTCTTTCAAGTTGTTGCCGATCTAATGGTTTCATATCTGAGTAAACGCGGCTCAGGTATTGGCGTTCTTTGTCATTCCGGTATTGGCGTTCTTTGTCATTGTCATATCTTGGCGAAATTCCACTTTCTCTTGCAAGTTGCCGAGTATGCCTCTTGATGTTTGAAATAGGCGTGCCAACATCATGAGAAAAGTGATGCCAACCCTCAGCAATAGTCTTTTGATTAATTAATCGATTAAGCACCCTTAACAAAAGCACAAAAAGCAATAGGGCAATTAAAGAATAACCAACAAGATAGGTGAGATTTTCTTGCAGTGCTTCTCTCATTATGGTGCTTTGAGCATTCAATGTCTTCGTAGATCTGGTAATAATAATGCCGTGCTTCGTTGAGCTTTCATCTTCGGGTCTTAACATGGGTGTCAAGAGATATCGTTGAGTTGGATTGAGTACCCGATTAAAAAATCCATCTGGACTCTCCCCTGGTCCATAAGGCACCTCAACCAGTATCTCTGAATCTGGATTGCGAAAAAATTTAGCTAGGTCGTCGCCAACACTGCTTTTAATGAGTTGCTCTTGCAGATCGTTTACTTTATTGATGGGTGGACGGGTTTCAAGCCCTCCATCCCATGCTGCGCTTATATCTATTTCACCTACAACACCCCCTTTATGATTAAATACAAACACTTGATACCCTAGTGCCGGGTTTAGTATTGAAGTGCCCTCATCGAGAGCCTGCAACCCGTATATAAATTTTTGAAAAAGAAAAGAAACGCTCACTTTCTCGTTTTTTGGTTTAAGTTTCTCGGGTTGCATTAGCTGGTAATAATGACTATAAACCCCTGCTGCTTGCTTAAGTCCAGCATCTGAAGCCAGCTGATAAGCATCTTTCAATGCTTTTGTGGCTAATATCGCACTACCAAATACCAAAAACGCAGCTAAACATACAAGCAAACCCCTTATAATTTTTTTGGAGCCCATGATCTTTTTTGTAATATTCATTGATTTGATCCTCCAATATAATAGCCGTATCCTGACGAGTTTCTGATCTGAGCAGGTTGATTACGGTTTTCATACACATCTACAATTTTGTTATTAATTGCGCTAATATGCACTGGAATACTACCTGGTGCAATGCCCAAATTTATTGCCAGATTAGCACTGGAAGTGGGTGTTGGGTGACTCCTTAGCAGTTGTTGTAGTATGCCATATTCACTCGGCGTGAGACCAAGGTTGTTCCTCCTAAGAACAATGCTTCTTCGTTGAAGATAATCCTTAAAATTTTCACCGCATATTGGGTAATTCACAACATGACTTGTTAGTCCCTTAATTAAACTAACAACGTAATCTGGCATATCTGGTCCATTAATGCTATTGGAAAGCACTGAGACTCTATCGTCTATCTGGTGTATGCGAACCTGGTCGAACTGATTGTCAAAACCAGAAAGGATAATGACAGGCGTTATTGAACTTAAGGAGGAGGCTTCATGGTCATTTCTAAGCCAATGAAGAAAATCCACCCCGTCCATCGTACCCGAAAGTCGTATATCCAGAATAATAATGTCGGGGCTGTAGCTATTTTCTACAAGCTTTATTGCAGCCTCTGCACTGCGCTTTCCGGTGATGACACACCCAGGGAAATGCTCAGACAATACCATGTCCCAATCTTCACGATAATCCACATCGTCTTCAATGTGCAAAATATTAAGATTGTTGGTAATTGTCGAAGTGTTTGGCATAGTCAAGCAAAATTATATACCAATCAGTTTGCAACCAATTAAATTTCAATTTGATCCTTAAACACTCTCTATCGCTATAGGATAGGCATCGAGATCAAAATATTAAGAAATTATTAAGATGACTTTTACCCCCTTAACCCTGTGTTAATTTGTGCTGGCTATACTGATCGACATTGATTACAAAAAGATATATTGAGTAATGAGGGCAGTAAAGAATTTTATAGAACCATTGGTTGTCGGTCCCTCTCCTTCCGGCACCTAGGTAAAAGATCTTAGCTGGCAATGCTCTCCTTATTGCCAGCTAAAGTCATTTTAAATGAGCATATTATGAAACAACATTTGACCAACAGTAGTAATATCCTTCAATTTTGCAGAAGAATTGGAGTAACGCCTGCAGAATTTGAGAAATCCAAGAAATGGCACCATCAAGCAGCACACAGTGAAATAATCAGCAGAGCTAAACCCTATATTGCTAGCAAAGTCAGCGATGACAGCCTAGCAACAACACAAGGCGAAACATGTTAGGCGCAATAATAGGTGATATCGTTGGATCTATTTATGAATTTAACAACATAAAGCAAAAAGAATTTAAGCTCTTTGATCCAAAAGCACACTTCACAGACGACACTGTACTTACCATTGCACTAATGGATGCCATTCTCAGAGGTGCTGATTACGGTAGAGTTTTGCATTGGTATTATTTGCAATATCCGAATGCAAGCTATGGTAGCTATTTTCGTCAATGGGCTGCCAAACAAAGTGAACAACCTTACGGTAGCTGGGGCAATGGTTCTGCAATGCGAACCAGTCCTGTAGCTTATGCATGCAAGACTTTAGATGAAGTGCTTACCATGTCAAAAAGGTTTGCCTCGTACACACACAATCATCCCGAAGGAATTAAGGGCGCTCAAGCAACTTCTGCTGCAATTTTTCTGGCCTTACAAGGTGAATCAAAGAAGGCAATCAAAAACTACATAACCAAAAAATTTAATTATGATTTAGATCGAAAATTGGACAACATAAGGCCAACCTACCGTTTTGAGGAATCGTGCCAAGGCACAGTTCCGGAGGCAATTATTGCATTTATAGAGTCAACCGATTATGAAGACGCGATTAGAAACGCTATCTCACTGGGTGGAGACAGTGACACACTTGCTTGTATCACCGGTGGTATCGCAGAAGCTTTCTATGGCGGCGTTCCTAGGGATATTGTAAATAACTCACTTAAGTATTTAGACAACAATCAAACTAGATCAATTTTAAGTTTTTATTATAAATACAGCTTTCAACCCTCTTTCTGATTCCATTCTTGGTGGTTTAAGTGGCATTATTGATACCTAAAATTCATTCTTCATCCTCTTAACATTCTGTGAATTAATAATCCATGAATTTACCATCCAACTTACCGGCACTTAGACAAAACACCAACTTGGAATTGTCCAATGCCAATAGAATGCTGGATGCCGCGAATAAGATTTTGTCACAAGAATCAACGGGGCTTGAAAAAGCTGATGAATTATGGATGAGAAATCTTGGGCTTTGGGATCGTGAGAATGCTACCTTTGAAGACTACTCAGGTGTTTTAGAAGGATGCCATCCTCATCTCCCTTACTGCCGTTACGCACATAAACTTTTTCCTAGAGATCGATATTTGCCGGATTTGGCCTTTCGCGAGTATTCGATTACGCTCTTCCATTTGATAGCGAGGAGAGCACTTATTAGGAGGTTTGCAGGTGTTTGGAATTATGATTATGCCTTTGCCCCATTCACCCCATTAACCCCATTCACCCCTGCCATCGCAGCTAAACTTTTTAACAAAGAGTGGTATCCCTTTAAGATTTTGCCGGAGGACAAGGATAGGCTTTTAAAGCTTAAACACCAATATTTCCTTCTAAACCATCAAAACCTTAATATTCCTAAAGAAATTGGAAATTTAGTTAATCTGCATAGTCTTGGTTTTATAGCCAGTTCCAATTACTCACATGAATGTGAACCCGCGACATTCCCAAAAGAAATAGGAAAGTTAGTTAATCTGAAGAGCCTTGTCATTACTGGATTTTCCTGTACCGCAATACCAAAAGAAATTGGAAATCTAGTTAATCTTAAAAGGCTTGATCTTTCAAATAACAATCCTAGGTGCATTCCTGAAGAAATAACCAACCTATCCAACCTTACATTTCTTAACCTCAGCAGTAGATTTCGCGGCGAACAGCTCCAGCTTTCTGAGACTCAAAAAAGATGGATAGAAGGAATAGATACTGTCCACCTTTAATTGATATGAAGAACACATTAGAAACATTGTTATTAATAAAAAACAGCATTATCAATGTTGATCATGAATTGACATTAAATCAAATCAACAACCTCAAATCCATGTCGCTTGATATTGATAATGACGCACTAGCGATAATCGCTGAACTGGACGATTTTAATTACAGTAAAGCAATAATATTAATAGATAACTACCTATCTAAACACAGTGCTGTAGAGGCTTATATAGATAAAGAGCTACAAGGATTAAGACTAGAGTTAATCGCACTTGAATCCCAACTAGAAGAACTAACATTAGTCCATATCGAACATATTAATACCATTAATTCGTTTAATAACCTTCAGAATCGGATTGTTGGTCCTGTCATTCTAGAAATCTTAAAACTCAGAGCAAGAATATCCCAATTATTAAAATCCAATGATGACTATTATCAGGATATAAAGGATCAATTTGAAGATGCGCAACAAGAATATGACAACTTTCATAGAGCCTATCAATCAGTGGAAGAACAGTTCCAATTTGAGATTAGCGATGAAAACAAAAAGATCTTAAAAAAGCAATACAAACAAGCCAGCAGATTGTGTCACCCAGACAAGGTGTCTATAGAGTTTAAGCCTCAGGCTAATAAAATCTTCTCTGAATTAA
>Ga0206681_10000759_pt1 | contig 16471 bp, 11 predicted proteins | sample M150012015metaG_FD_161048 | JGI IMG/M metagenome (GOLD analysis project Ga0206681, IMG submission 161048) | Ammonia-oxidizing marine archaeal communities from Monterey Bay, California, United States - M1 500m 12015 | ecosystem: Environmental > Aquatic > Marine > Intertidal zone | place: USA...
CTCGAGATACCTAAATTCAGATTTGTCTTCTACCTCTTCTCCATTAATAGTTAAATCTTGTACACCATAATAATGAAACTCTGCTAGCATATTTTCCTCAAGCGCTTGATGTAAACGAATTTCATATGCAATAGTATGATCAAAGAGTGAAAAAATATCAAGACCATCTGTTCTCTCGGGAGTTGCAGTCATTCCTAATAAAAATTCAGGATCAAAGTAATCAATAACTTTTTTGTAGGATTCTGCACCTGCTCTATGAGTCTCATCAATAATTATATAATCAAAATGATTATTATTGAAATGTTTTAAGTGAGAGTCTCGGCTCATTGTCTGAATAGTAGTAAAAATAAAATTGGCATCTGAATCTCTATGATTTCCACTATACAATCCAAAACTATTATCTTTACTAAGTACACTTTTAAATGTTTTCATTGCAGCCTCAGCAATATTAAGTCTGTGGACAATAAATAGACATCTTTTAGGGTTAAAAGAGGCAACATCAAAAGCTGACAAATATGTTTTCCCAGTTCCAGTAGCTGATATTAATAAAGCTTTTTTTGCACCGTTATTTCGTAATGATTCTAAATTTAATAGCGCCTCCTTCTGCATTATGTTAGGAAGAATTTTTTTAGATGAAACAGCGGCAGCTTTATTTGTTTGATTTAAAACTCTAGATTTATCATATAAATCATAGTATGATGCAAGCCAATCTTTTGTAACAAGAGTAGATTTATTAAACTCATTAGTAAATTCTTCTAATGCAATTCGCATTATATAACTAGTCTCTTGAGCAGATATCTTTAAATTCCATTCTTTATTTTTACTTAATGCACCAGAAGTTAAATTAGAACTCCCTATAATCATTTTATATGTTGAGTTTCTTTTGAATAAATAACCCTTTGCATGAAAGTCCCCTTCTTCAGCAATTCGAAGATTAATATTCGGGAAATTATTTAATAATCTTTCTAAGGCAAGAGGTTGAGTAAAATTCAAATATTTAGATACAACAATTCGCCCTTTAATATTTTTATTTTTAAGTTCAATAAGAGTATTCATTAATGTTGCTAAGCCTGAAGTTGTTAGGAATGCTACAGAAAACCAAAACTCGTCACAGCTATGTAATTCATGAATTATTGTAGTTAAAACTTTTTGTTGTTTAGAAATATCATTTGTCAATAATTCAGGTAAATGGTCTGGTTTAGACTGTTCAGTTTCTAGAACATAACCCTTTAATAAACTTTGATGAAAATCTTGGCTTAAATCACTCATGACTTATTCTTAAGGAACTCAATAATTGGAATATCTGCTGCTGCCCAATCCAAGGAACTCAAATCTTCTATTGAAGACCAAAGAACTTTTTTATGTGCATGTAACTTATAATTCAAATTTTCTGTGCATGCATAAAAAGCATGCATAGTTAATTCAAAATCTGGGTATTTATGCATGACCGTTAAAGCAAATTCAAGATTATAAATTTTCATCTCCAGTTCTTCATTAATCTCCCTTATAAGTGCTTCCTCTAAAGTCTCATATAGCTCTAATTTACCACCTGGAAATTCCCATTTTTCTGACAAATAGGATAGTTTATTTGACTCTCTTTGACAGCAAAAAAAAGAGTTATTATTTTTAATTATTGCCGCTACAACTTCAACTTTTTTCATAATGAAGTCTAAAATACATATTATATTTCAAAATAACTTTTTGAGTTTATGATATAAATTACCCTAAAACTTTATGCTACTTTATACTGCTTTGATTTAAATTAATTACCTATGTAAAGGTTTGATATAAGTTTATCCTGGTTTTATATTATTTGGTATAATGTGAAACGGATTTTTATACTTTTATTTTTTTAATAGGTTATCTGAATCCAATTTTAGCTCTTGTTCGAGTATTTTTTAAGCCTAGAGTGTTTCGGCATTTTGGATAATTTGTACAGCCCAAAAAGCTTCCTTTTTGCCCCTTCCGTTTAGTCATAAAACCACTTTCACAACTTGGACACAATATTGATTTCTCTAAAAGTTTGATGTCGTTAAATGTCTGATTGCAAATTGGATAATGTGAACAACCCAAAAACTGATTGTGTTTTTTTGGATTTTGTCTTATTACAAGATGTCCTGTTTGACAATAAGGACAATTGATGTTATTTAATTTTTCATTATTTACACTTTCTACAAAGTCATTATCTACTACTAATTCTTCAGCAAACAGAGACGCTTCAGTTGGAATTAGCAGTACAACCTTGTTTTTAGTCCGTGTAAGTGCCACATAAAATAATCTTCGCTCTTCTGCAAAACGAAATCCTTCATCTTCGCTTAATAATAATGACATCATTGGGTCGTCTTCTATCTTATTGGGGAATCCAAGTAAATCATTTTTTAAGTTTAGTAAAATTACGTTGTCGGATTCTAATCCTTTAGATTTATGAACCGTGATGTATTTAATATCAGTATCTTCAAAGCCCTTTACTTCTAATTTACCATTACGTTCGTAGTACTTTATTTTACTGTTTATTGTCAATTTGATAAACTCATTAATGTCAAAACTATGACGACCCAAAACCAAAATAGGTTTGTTTCCGCTTTTATAAATAAGTTTTTGAATTTCGTTGATGAAAATATCTTGAGCGTTATCTCCTGAATAATAAACTAATTTAATTGGGTTTTCTAAAGGTTCTTTTTTCGACTTTGGATTTTTCGAGATTTGTTTGGTGTTTTTTTGAATGAACGTTGAAGTTATATCAATGAGTGATTGGGAGTTCCTATAGGTTTGTTCAATGAATAATCGCTCATGTTTACCAACATATTTTTCAAAATTACTGAACAAGGAAATATCACTTCCAGCAAAACGATAAATAGATTGCCAATCATCACCAACACAAATTAGTCTTGCTCCCGATAAGTCTCGAATTTGCTTAATTAGATTGAAACGAGAATACGAAATGTCCTGATATTCGTCTATAATGATGTACTGATAGGTGTACTTAGGTGTTTTTTCTTTTATGATGTCAGTCGCCTGATTTATCATATCATTAAAATCAATTTCCCCTTTCTCTTTAAGCGTATTGTCGTACTTTTTTAAGATTGGAAGAGCAAACTTTAAAAACACTTCTTGTCTTTCAAGTATATAGTTGTTTTTTGCTTTGCTTTTGTCTGAAAACAAAGCTCTAATTGAATTGTAATTTAACTGTCTGGATTTGCTGAGATTGACAAAAGTCACAATAAGATTTGTAATTTCTTTTCCAAAATTATTGTCATTTTCTGTAACCTTAGTGTAAATACTTTTCGTATCTCTTGGTTTAAAAATTACATTTTCATTTTTCAGCTTTTCTTCTAGTTTATCAAGCAAAACATTGTCTCTATTGTAATAAGAATATGTTTCTATGAGTTTGGTGTTATACTTTTTATGAGCTTCACGTTTGAGCTCCATTCCTTCAACATATTTTTGCTCATTAAATGGTGTAAGCCATTTTGCGCGATTATTTTCATCAACCCCAAAATGCTCTAAATAAATATCATAATCAGTGAGATAAAAATCGGGGCGAGCCATTACATTCCCGTGGGGATATGCTTTTTCATACTCGTATTTAATTCCTTTTAAATACAAGAAATTTGCTATGGTTAGTTCTTCAACGCTTTTTACTTTTTCGCCTTGAATGGTATCTAGTACTGCTTTTGAAACTTTGTTTAATTCGGGCTCGCATTTGGATTTTAAAGTCTGAAAATCTGAGCCTTTTTCAGTGTCTAATTTTTCGCCAAGTGAATCGAAACTATCGTTTTCTTCTGGAATGTTTATATAGCAAGCAAGATATACGATGTACGCTTCTAAGGCTTGGGCATTATCAAAGATTTCATTTGTTAAATATTCCTTGACAACATTACTTAATGTGTTGTCATTGGTCAATGCCAGAAAATTTTCTGAGTTTTGTTTGATGGTGTCGTAACCAAGTTTATGAAATGTTGTTGCCTGTGCGTCAAGTCCAATATTTTTTATGCGTTCGTTTAATTCATCTACTGTTTTTTTTGTGAACGATAGAAGTAAAATGTTTTCAGGTTTTACATTTTTCTGTTCTATAAGATATTTGACTTTGCCTAAAATTGTAAGGGTTTTTCCTGAACCAGCACCAGCAATAATTAAATTTGAAAATTCATCCGTTATTATTGAAGTAATTTGTTGGTTATCTAGTTTTTTACCCTCAACGTCATCAAAATATTGCCTAAGTTTTTCTTTTTGTTCTCGGACATAATTCTTGTTGTATTCGACAATGTGGTTATCAAAATCGCGGAAAACTTCATTGAACTTTTTTACAGCTTCTTCTTTCTTATAATAGTTTGTTTTTCTTTTAAAATACTTTCCTACTGCTGAATATTTTAATTTAATTTGGTCACGCTGTACCCAAGTAGTGTAGTCATTAAGAGATTGGATTGTATCAAAAAAAGAAGTAATTTGTTGTAAGTTAGATAGGTAAGTACTGTCTTCATACTTCTTTTTTTCTAACGATTGTCGGGAAGAAATAAAAGCAACTAAAAATGCGATCGCAATGATACTTATAGTCAATGTCATTTTCCTTACTCGTATTTATAGATAGCTCTTGGGGTTTCCCGGATTAATATTCCAAATATATAAAATAAAAAAGGTCAAGTTATTTTTAAAAATAACCTAACCTATAAGACTCCAATGATTGTTATACTTGAAACTCTATTGGAATGATTTAATAATGTTTAAGTAATAAAAAATATAGTGTCATTTCAGTGTCCCCTACTCTACTTTTAATCGTATTTCATTTATAATCAAATAGCTACAAATTGGGTTCTAGAGGGGGGTAATATAAATATTTGTATATTTAAAATATATTCCCTGTTACTATGAATAAGATTCTTTACAGCTTGCTTTTATTTCCACTGATTTGTGTTTCACAAGAAACCTTCATTTTAGATGCCGAAAATGATTTATATGATAATATCCAAAACTTAAATCCACCTCTCTCAACAAACTTAATAAGTGGATGGAATATGATAGGTTATCCCTGTAGAGATACAATTGATCTAGTTGATGGATTTAATTTAATACAAGATAAAATAATCATTGTAAAAAATTATTTAGGAGATGCTTATTTACCTGAATGGAACTTTAATGGGATTGGTGAACTTAAAACTGGAGAAGGATATCAAATCAAAGTAACTCAAGGTATTAATGGATTTGAGTTTTGTGATTACATAAATTATCCGATTTATGACTTCTGTAATATTGATTCAACTGAAAATATTGCATCATGTATCGAAATTGAAAACTATTTCAATGAAAGTTGTTTCAGTATAAATGATTTTTTTCAAATAATTGAAGATTATAACTCTCCAATAACTTATTCTATTCCCTCAGGATGGAGTATGATTAGCTTCAATTGCAGACAAGATACCATTGATGCTACCACAGCTTTTGAACCAATTATAGATAATATAATTATTGTAAAAAATTATTTAGGAGATGCTTATTTACCTGAATGGAATTTTGATGGCATTGGTGATTTGACAGAATTAGGCGGATATCAAATTAAAACAATTGATTCTGTTGATTTTTCAATCTGTTCTAATACTATCATATTTCCAACCTATTATGGATGTTCTGATTGTGATGCATTTAATTACAATTTTTATGCTACTATTGATGACGGCTCTTGTATTCCATATATTTTAGGTTGTACAGATGAAGATTCTTATAATTATAACGAACTAGCTAACACAGATGATGGGTCTTGTATTCCGTTTATTTATGGGTGTACTAATTCATTAGCATTTAACTATAATTCTGAAGCTAATTCAGATGATAATTCATGTATTCCTGTAATACTTGGTTGCATGGATACTTTAGCATTTAATTATAATGATATAGCCAATACAGATGATGAGTCTTGTACTCCATTTATTTATGGATGTACCGATTCTGCATCTTATAATTATAACGATTTAGCTAATACAAATGATGATTCATGTATTCAATTTATTTATGGATGTATCGATTCTACAGCATATAATTATAATGATGTAGCTAATACAGATGATGGGTCTTGTATTCCGTTTATTTATGGGTGTACTAATTCATTAGCATTTAACTATAATTCAGAAGCTAATTCAGATGATGGAAGTTGTAATCCGACTTGTGAAGATGGTTATGTTCTTGATTGTGATTTAAGTGGTGAATGTCATCCATCTTCATGGATTGGAGATGGATATTCAGATTGTCTAAGTCAAGAATATGGGGCTGATCTATCATGCTATGAAAATGATGGGGGTGATTGTATTGGTTGTTTAGATAATCAAGCTTGTAATTATGATCTTGGCGCTTCAATTTCAGACTCTTCTTGTACATATCCAGAAACCGGATTTAATTGTGATGGATCTGTTAATACTAATGATTATTCATATACTGAATTATATAATTTAGGAATATATCCATCTGTTATTACTTTCACTGGCATTACATTATATAATTGTGATGGAACTGGGGGTATTGGTGATTTATGTCATGATTTCTTCCTGCGAATTAATTTACCAAACTCCACTTCATTTGAAACTGAAACATCAGATGGTCCAAATAATACAGGTAACTGCTCATCAACTCACTATTATAATTCTTGGGATTTACCAATTAATATTTTCTATGACGACTTAGCTGGAGAAACTCAAGTAAGATTATATGATTTTGATAATAGTTGTTCATCTAATTATTGTGATTTATGGGAAACATTATATCTATATTTTCAAGATGAGATTTTGGAGAATAATGGTGGAAGCATTTATGTCGAAGATAATAGCGATAGTTATATAAATGATTGTTCATTAAACCTAAGATTTTATTATGAAATATCATACTAATAAATACATTTAATATTTTATAAATTAGTGGTGTAATTTCAGTTTCCCCACTTCTACTTTAAATCGTATTTCATTTATAATCAAATCACTACAAATAGGGTTCTAGAGGGGGGTAAACATTTCTATAAGCACCGCACTTTTATTGCGATAATTATATAGTTATTTTAAACTAACAACTTGTTTATATATATATTAGCTATTAAATAGTTTTGTACAATCAAATATAACTCAAAATTACTTGTTAAAATGCTTGAAATAAGAAGAGGAACCGCAACAAAAAATTACGAAAATACTTTTTTTAGAACGTTTGCCGAAAACATAGAAAAACTCTTTAACAAATATTCGATTGATGGTTTACTTATTGCAAATTCAGAATGTGAAGCAGAGAAAAGGCTACAAATTGACGCTTTACTCGTTACCCAAAACGTAGTTTTCATTATCGACTTTAAAAATTTTGGTGGAAAAATTAAATTACCAAAAAATGGTAAAGATGAATTTGAATTTGGAAGGTGGACTAATGATCGTGGAGAAATAGTAAAAGGTGGGAATTCTGTCAATCCTTTTATTCAACTTAAAAATCAAAAAGAACGATTTATTAATGTTTGTAAAAACTACATAATACCAAACTTAAAGAATGGCGAAAAATTAAATGCTTACCATACTGTTCGTATGGTTTGTTTTCAAAAATCAATAGATTTAGATGGTTCAATTCCATCACGAGAGGAACTGAACTTTTTCATAATTGACCAAGATAATTATCAAGAAAAGATAAAGGATATAATTGACATTACTTCAAAAGACGTAAAACTATCTAAAAATTCATTTGACTTATTTAAAGAAGTTTTTAGAGCAGACATATTCAACATAAAAGAAACATACTCTGAAAATATAACTTTTGATACTACTTCTACGGTATTAGACTACGATAATTTATATACAGATCAAAAAACAGCACTTCTAGAAATTACTGAATTTATAAAGTCTGATACAGAAAAGGTTTTTATCATTCAAGGAACTTCATTAAGTGGTAAAACACATCTAATTCCATTTATAGAAGAAATTGCATACAATAATGAAATTGCACAAGTCGAATTATTTGCTTCTTCAAGTAGAGTTGCCACTAACCTACTTTCTGAACATAATTTAAAATTTAATAGTTTGTACTCATATATTTATGGTGGTAGTTTACAAGAAACTCAGTCAGAAGATAAAGAGAGTGAAACCAAAGAAACAGAAGATAATACTGAAAAAATAAAACTTGAAGTTGTTCCATTGAAAAAAAGTGACAATGAAAACAAAGCCGTTTTTATAGTTGATGAAGCACAACTAATATCTGATAATTACCATCAATCCATAGATTTAAGGTTTGGTTCAGGTAAATTACTTGAAGATTTTATTAAATTTTCGGATTTGAAAAATTCTAACAGAAAAATCATATTTATTGGAGACAGTTTTAAACTTTCGATAGGTAAAAAAGAAGAAAGTACTTTAAACCCAGAATACATAAAAGAGAAATACGAATTTGAAACAAGAGCCTTTCAACTAATAGATAAAGAAGATAATTCTGAAATAATAAAACAAGCACTTCAATCTGTACAAAGTATAAGAAACAAAACTTTTAACCAGTTAATATTTAAGCCTACAGATAAAATAAATATTCTCAATACTGCGATTAAAACAGATTTACAAAACACAATAAAAACCAAAATTGAAAATAACATTGATTTTCACATTTTAAGTTATTCAAATTTAGATGCAAAAAAAGTAAATAATTGGATAAAAAAAACCATAATTAAAAACGGAGAAGATATTGCTCAAAAGGACTTAATCATATTCAATAACAATTTTAAAATTGAAGATGCGAACGACCCTTTTTCTGAACCGAAAAGAGTGTTTAACGGTCAGTTTGGAATGGTAACAAATGTAAGTGATGATTTAATCCCAGAAACTATCACACCGAATGGAAAACTTCCAATAACACTCAAATACAGAGAAATAAGCATTGTATTAAAAGATACAGGACATAACGCTACTGTATTAAGTTTAGAGAATTACAGATTAAGTGATAAAGGAGAACTTTCAGAAGATGAAATAATTGCTTTAAAAATGATTTTAAATCGAGAAATTAAAATTGCGATAAGTAAATACCCTTTTGATAATTCAGAACTATTTATCCAACTTAAAAACTCAAAAGAATATCAAGAATTAGAAAATGACATTTCATCATTGAAAGTAAAATTGAGTGATGGTAAAAAAGTAAAAACCAAATTAGAGGAAACGGAACGTAAACTTAGAAAAATCACAAATTCTACGAAAGGAAAATACCGTAAAACTATTGAAAAAAACTTAAATAAAGACACATCATCAAAATATTACAAGTATAAAAATTCTGCTCAATTACGATTTGGCTGGACCTTAACTGTACATAAATCAATGTCCTACAAATGGGATGAAATAATATTTAATATTGACCAAGGAGAAAATAGAGGCAAAACAAACGAAAATTATTTTAGATGGATTTACACAGGTTTAACACGAGCAAAAAACAAAGTGAATTTAATAAACTACAAACCTATTAGTCCTTTATTAAAATGTGAATTTAGAGATTCAAACACGGGAGTTGTTCCTGATAAGAAAATATACTTTATTGCAAATACAGAAGCGAAATTATCCGATTTAGAGACTGCTTTAGTTGAAAAGTTCAATTTTCATGAACTCCCCCCTTTTTTACTACAAGTACATCAACTAATTAACTCAAAATTAGAACGTCATAAAATTAGCATACATTCAATTAATCATCCAAACTATCAAGAACTTTATGAATTAAAAGGAAGTAATGGAGAGTTTGCTTCAATTTCATTTTATTACAATAAAAAAGGGCAGGTTAAAACACCTTCATTAATGAAAGCAACACCTTCAGAATTTGGAAGTGAAGTGATTGAAATATTAACTTCTAATAATGAAATCAAAGATTTTTCTTTCATAAAAGATAACTGGAGAGAAAGCATTTATACAGAAATCAATGAACAATTAATTAAATCAAATAGTTATTTCAATCATATCATACAATTACCTTATCGAGATTCAATCAAAATCAACAACAATAATTCTGAATTAATAGTTGATCTGTATTATGATGGTGATGGTTTCTTTTCAAGTATCTCAACATCATATTATTCTGAGAATCAGATTTGGGAAGAATTTAAAACTATTTTAAATAATTTAAACTCATAAAGTATGTCTTCAATATTTGATTTAAGCAGGCATATTTCGCAACTCGTTAGAGAGGAAAAATATATTGATGCTTTAAATTATTTCAAAAGAAATAAAATCAATTATTTAAAAGAGCAGATAGGAAGAAATGAGTATTTAATTTCAGACATAGTGTCCTGCTTGCGAAAAACCAACTATTTTGATGAAGGGTTTAAATTTTTAAGTATATATGACATAAAAATAAGTAGTGAAACAAAAGAAAAAATTTTAACTGCGTATGGTTGGTTATTATGGTCAAAATATAAAGCAGAAAACAGCAACCTTAATGAAAATTTAGATAATAAAATAAATCACTTTGATGAAGATGAGGAAAATATACCTCAAGCTGATTTTCATTACAACAAAACTGAATTGATAATAAAAATTGAAGAACTTATTCCTTTATTGTATCAAAATAATTCAGATTTTTCAAGGACTTTAATCTCTTTTCTATTTAGCATAGTATTAAAGTCTGAAAAGAAAAAACCAGCACCAAATTGGAAATTAATAAATGATTTTTGTGATGAGTTTAATCCTGACAATTTAAGCACAGAATGTGTAACTATTGAGATTGAAAGAAAAGGCAGAAAAAAAGATATGGAATTGGCATCTGATAAAGAAAATTGGTTTGCCTACAAAACTAAAGCATTATTAAAATTAGGTGAATGGCAAAAATGCTTTGACACTTCTAAAACAGCACTTGAAGTTTTAGATAATTTCCATTATTCAAATGATATTTGGTTTGCAAGAAGAATTGCATTATCTAAAAATAATTTAGGTAATTCTGAAGACACAATTGCGGAATTATTAAGTATTCTAAGAAAAAAGAAAGAGTGGTTTATTCAAAAAGAATTAGCCGATTTGTATTTTGAAGAAAACGATTTAGAGAATTCGTTTAAGTTTGCAACACAAGCAATTACAAATTTTGGACCTTTAGAATTTAAAGTTGATTTACTTTACTTATTTGGTAAAATTCTTAGCAGAAAAAATGAAACAGATTTAGCATTTAAGCATTTTTCTCTTTCAAAGTTGATCAGACAAAATGAGGAATGGAAAGTACCTCAAAAAGTATTTGACGAACTAAAAAACTTTGAAACAGAGGAGATTAATATTAAAGACTTAGGTAAGTTAAAGTCTGAACTTAAAAGGTTCTGGAATACTTTTTCACCAGAAAAAAAGAGAATACATAAAGAAATAAAAGGTAGGAAACAAGGTCAAGTAATTAGAATAATGAATGATAATGAAAGAGGGAAAGACGGATTTTTAAACTTTAATAACAAAGACTTTTATTTCTCTCTACCTTATAATAATTATTTAACACCTAAAATTAAAGTTGGAATGAAAGTGGAATTTGAAATACACCCTTCAAAAGACGGGGGGAAAAAACGAACAAAAATAACCAAAATAGTCAGTTCCTGTTAAGGAATCTTATAACCAAGAACATAATAGTATTAAAAAACTAATATTTACTAGTGTCACCTCGTTGTCTCCTAACGTACTTTTAATCATATTTCACTAGCAATCAAACCTCTAAAAATAGGATTTTAGAGTTGGGGAGATATTCAATAATTTATTCTATATTACTTATAATTATGAAGGCAATACAAAACTATATCAAGACCATAAAAAATTATATATTTTTAATCTTTGGCATATTACTCTGTATACTTTTAATACTCAATGAGTATATATTATATGGATTGTTTGCTTTAATAATTTTCTCAATATATAGTTACATCAGAACTAATATATTATCTCGACTTTATGAAACAGAAAATCTAAATGAACATTTACTAACGGAACTAAATGAAGTAAAATCAAACAAGTTAAACGTACTTGATTTAAAGGAGATTCTTGAAATTGGACTTCTTGAGGTAAATACAAAATTAACGAGAGTTTGGAATGATAATTTTGAAGAGGATAATAAAACGCTAAATTTTATAGGAGCCCTTGACATTAATCTTCATGTAAAAATTGGATTAGACTTGACAAAAGTAAAAATTGATGAAAATGAAAATGAAATAATTATTTCAAACACACAACCTCATCTTCTTTCGTTTGGTGATCTTGATTATACTTGGAAGATATCTGAACTTTTAGAGCTCAAAAATCCACTTTTAGGATCCAGTCATTGGAGAAAATCAAATGATTTAATAGAACAATGCAATCAAATTAAAGAAGAGCACCAAAAAGAAGTTCATAGTCAAATAAAAAATGGCCCGGAGGAACTTGATTGGATTATAAACCCACTTCATGAGAAAATTGAAAATATCTTAACAAGGAAATATGATCGATTAAATAAAAAAATCCTGTTTGTGGATAGTAATGCTAACAATTTAAACCCCTCATAAATTAAATATGAACAATCAAGAAATTCAAACTATAAGAAATGAAAAGCTAATTGAGTGGTGTGATTTTTAGCACCTTTATTTAAATTAATCACATGTTTGATTTAAAATTAAATAATAAAAATTCACACTAGGCAACATGGCAAGACAAATTATATTCGGAGAAATACCAGGAATTGAAGAGGGTCGATTATTTAAGGGTAGTTATACAAATTCATATAAAACGAAATTTACAAAAAATAAAAACATTTAAGTCAAACATTAATTATCACATTTGAATAAAACTTGATAGGCACCTATATCGAGAACATCTCCATCACAGTATTCACAAATTAACTGCCCTTTTTTGTTCCACTCTTTATAAATATTTTTTGAATACGGATCAATTATGAATTCTTTCTCATACATCAATTGACCATTTAAAAACCAACCTGTTTCCAATAAATTTCCATGACAATATGATACTACTTTTCTCTTTTGTCCAGACTCATACCAATTTGTTACATATAATTCTTCAAAATCATATTCATTTTCCTCATATAGGAACTTTAGATTTCCGTTAGAATAAAATTCTTTCAACACTATTTTAATCCCATCTTTTACTTCCATAATAAAAAATCAATAATTATAAATTATAGCATCAGAACCAACTAATTGATTAAACATCAACTAAAAGCTCTTGATCCTGATTAATCAGAATATTAAAATCAGAGATACGATTATCTTTAATTATATCGGTCAACTTTATCCTTCTCACTAAATTCAATCCTTCTATAGATTTACATCTACTTAATGCTGTATATAATTGCCCATTCACAAATGTTCCCGTACCTAAATCGATTTTAACGTTATCAAAAGTTAACCCTTGACTTTTATGTATCGTAATTGCCCAGGCTAACTTGATCGGGAATTGCTCAAAGGTTCCAATAATTTCAGAAGTTATTTCACCTTTCTTTTTATCCCATTTAAATTTTCTATTTTCCCAGACTTCCTTTTTAATCTCATGAATCGACCCATCTTTTAATTTAACTTCGATTAGTTCGTCTGAAAGGAACTCAATTGTAGCAATAGAACCATTAACCCATCTACGCTCATCAATTGCATTGTCATTTTTGACAAACATTATTTGGGCATTTCTTTTTAATTCTAAGTTAACTGGAGCAGGAAACCTATCAGCATTAAATTCTCCAGTAATATTTGCATTGAATATAAAACTCAAATTAGGTAAAGACTCTAATCTTTTTGCATTTTCAGTCCTTGCTATAAATCTATTAGAAGTGAGCATAATTTCTAATTCATGCCCCTCACCTAAATCGCTCCTCAAACATTTATCGTTTATATCATTAACTTCTGACTGAATAATAGAGTAGTCTCTTACCTTATTTAAAGTTTCAATAAAAACTGAATCTTTTTGCCTATGTACTTTCGTAAGCTCAATCTTTATTGGGTTTAGTGTTTGAAAAGAAGGTGCGTCAAAAAAATATTCGCTAGTATAAATTGATTTAAACAACTCTTGTTCAATGCTATCTGAAGTAACTATTGGAGGTAACTGGTATACATCCCCGATAAACACCATCTGCTTACCTCCAAAAGGCAAGTCAGGATTCCCTCCATTTATTCTTAATGAATAATCAATTGCTTCTAATATATCTGATCTAAGCATTGAAACCTCATCAATAACAATAGTATCCACACTCTGAACAATCTTCTTATTACTCCAATGGTCTTTAAACTTTGTAATTTCTTTATCCCGAGGGAGCAGTGGCTTAAATGGCAGCCTAAAAAAAGAGTGAATTGTCTGACCACCAATATTTACTGCTGCAATTCCCGTAAATGATAAAAGAAGAGTTTTCTTCTTTGTTTTAGTTGTAAAATAGTGAACAAAAGTTGACTTTCCAGTCCCTGCTTTTCCAGTTAAAAAAACTGACTCATTTGAGTTTTCTATTCGCTCAAATAAGTGTTTGACGATCTCATCCTCTTCATAATTATCAGGAAGTTTAGAGTAATTATTATACAACTCTTTTAAACTTAAATCATCAAATAATTGTGGATTGCTTTCGCTATTATCATTCCCCAATTCAATTCTAAGTAGGTAATTAATATCTCCATAGTTATTATTAAATGGGTCATTCACATTGAAATTTTCATTTGCATAAAAAAGAGTTTTGAAAATATAATGAACCCTTCTTACAATATCTTGTAGTTCATTTCCATCAAGTATAAATTCATTTAATTTATCCAAGGATATAGAGATTCCAATTAGACTCAAAAACTTTAACAAGCCTTCTTTATATTCCAGTGTATCCTCAATCTTATTTGCATAAGCTCTGAAGCCACCACTATAAACTGACACTGAATCTGGCAAAGTTCCTTGACCTCTAAAAATTGATTTAGCTAAATCCTGATTAAAACTCCCCTCTTTTACAAAATCTGATTTGAGGAATCCTTTAACCCATTTCCTTTCAACTTTTTTATACTTTTTCATATAATTAGTTTAAATATTTTTTTGCTGCTTCTCTTATACGATCCATATCAACAGACACGCCATCGGCAAAAACTTCTACTACTGAGCCATGTTCAATATCTTCTGGGCAAATTTTCGCAACATAATATTCAGGAAACTTCACCTTATCATACAAAAAACGACTCCCATCTTTATAAATTACTAACACCTCTGCACCACCATCTTGATGACTTAATGGGTTTGTTCTAAATCTGTTTGCAACTCTTAATGTGTTCATAACTCTATATTTTGTTAGTTTAAGTATTGATTTATACCTATAGATGAAAGCACTTAAAAAAAGTTACACTAAACCGAAAATAATTTTATTTTGAAAGAAAAAGAACCAAATGAATTCATTGAGAACTCAATCAAGATCAAATTCCAGAGCACAGTAAGAACTGTAAATATTGTGATTACTAGATAAAAACTAGAACGTTATAAACTAGTTTATAATTCAGGATAGATAATGTACATGGATATCTATTAGAGTTCTAGCTTGACTTGAATATTATTTGAATTATTACGATCAAAGCGTTGTACTTCGATTAAAACCTCATTAAAGTTTTCTTTACTAGACAATGCTTTTTTAAGTATCCCTCTATTATATAGAGAAACATATAATGCACATGCTTTAGCTTGACAGTTGACTGACTTTATAGGATTAAATTCAATATCTGTAAATGAATTATACTTTACTATTTCTCTTGAAAGACTTTTATCTGATTCTAAAGCTTTTAAATAAAGCCAGTTGTAAAAAAAAGTTGTTGGGCTATTTGGAAAAGTCTCACCGTCAAATAAAAATTCAACAATTTTTCCCGATTGCTTAATCCTTGGATCTTTCTTTATCTTAAAAGGATTAGTGGTCAATAAATCAATAAAGGGACCATTAAATTCAAACTTTTTACTTCCTTGAAAAGCACACTCTAAAGGGATTAAGCCATGTTTACTATGATTTACTCGAAGATTAAAAGCACTTAATAGAGTCCCTAATAATTTATGTGACTTTGTGGAAACCTCTAAGACCTTCATAGATCCAAATTCATCAATAAAATTCCTATGAAGTGATTCTATTGACTTTCTTTTCTGAGATATTGAGTACCCAGGATGCCAAGTAAATTCTATATCTTTTGTAAAATAATAATCTGAATTAGATTCATTAACTATATAAACGGGTCTTTTTGCCATATCAAATTTCAATTATTATCTGGTTAAGTTAAGTATTGTTTTATTTAATTGTGGACAACCACATATAAATTTTATCCTAAATACTGAATATCTCATAAAAAATCTTAATAATCATCACAGTTCCAATCTTCATCTTCTTCATCATCATCACAGTCCCAATCATAATTTTCATCATCTTCATCATCATCACAGTCCCAATCTTCATCTTCTTCATCATCATCACAGTCCCAATCATAATTTTCTCCATTTTCAAACAATGAAATATATTGAGGGTCTATTCTAGATGGAACAAGAACCTCTGCTTGATTATC
>Ga0206681_10000760_pt1 | contig 16418 bp, 16 predicted proteins | sample M150012015metaG_FD_161048 | JGI IMG/M metagenome (GOLD analysis project Ga0206681, IMG submission 161048) | Ammonia-oxidizing marine archaeal communities from Monterey Bay, California, United States - M1 500m 12015 | ecosystem: Environmental > Aquatic > Marine > Intertidal zone | place: USA...
AGCACTCTTTTCACAATACTCGTCATATGATGCACATGTGAAGAATCCTCTCTCGAGTTTCTTCTGGGCGTGATGAAGTTTTACGATGACCAAACAATCGATATCTTGTGGGTCAGCAATTGCCTCTGGGTAAGGCAATCCAGCCTTGTCAAGAATCCAATAGTAATCCTGGTCCTCGGTTCTCTCTTCCATTCGTAGCATATTCCTGCTACCGAACATTGGTACATGGAAATCGTTTTCCACAGCATCGATGGTAGAATATGAGGTAAAGGAACGGTTTGGAATGTAGATCACATTTCGCTTGCGCATCTGTTCCTGCATTACCGGGTTCATCACATCGTTGAAGGAATCCATGATGATCGCCTTGTCAACCATTCCTCTGCGAACCCTTCCGGAATTTGTTCGCTGGGTTTTGAAATACTGCGAGTATGTTTTGTCACGTCCTTTCTGACAATATGCGACTGTTGGAAAACCTTCCTCGATTGCCCCATCACAGATGTCTAAGGCTGAATGACTAGCCGTCATTCCGATTCTTAGTTTGAGGCTATCATATCCCTCGATGATTGCAGCGATTTCGTCTTGTTCAATCACAAATCACACCTCGGATATAATGTGGGTCCAGACGAGGGCCCTTGAACCTCACTCAAAGCGTTGGAGTTGCATTAACTCATCAGTTGAGAGAGTTTCACCGCTCATCAACTTGCTCATCAGGTCTTGGACTTCAACGCGTGCACCACGTTGTCCATCTCCACTAGAGGTGCCACGCATTGCACGTAACATGTCCTGGATTGAGTGTAGGCAACGAAGTGCTACGATGTAGAAATGATGTGCCTTATCAGCTTCTTTCTTCGACTTGCGAAGTTCTCTGTGAGCGGACTCAGCCTTATCTCGCTGGTTGTCTACTTCCTTATTCCATTGAAGCATCAATTCGTGTGCCTCTTGAGCGGCCTTAGCCGATTTTTGCACTTCGAGGTGAGCCTCTTCTTGTGCTGCCATTGCGTCACGGAGTGATTCTCGTGCCTCTTTTAGACCGACATTGGAATCCTCGGCGTTTTGGAGACTTTTCATCTCGGCGCGGATTCTTTTCATCTTCTCCATCGCCTTTTTCTCATTCTTCCCAGTATGTCTACCCATCTCGAATTCTCGTTCTAGGCGTTCAAAATCTCTGCGCAAGGAGTGGATTGTTGGCTTCTTGTCACGACGGTCACGACGGTTACCAGTGTCTCGTGGTGCCTCTTCCTTAGGTCCACGCTGAGCATCAAGAGCAGATTTAGCTTGCTTGACTGCAGTGCTAGCAGTTGAGCGGGCAGACTTCTTCTCTCGGACAAATTCGTTCATCTGTTCACGAATTTCTCGCTGCTGACGAACATTTTGGATGAGTTCACGAACCTCTGCATTGAGTTCGTTTCGCACAACGGTGTGCTCCTTAGTACGAGAGTTCCATTCATCACGAGTGGTTCGGTACTGAGTCGCCTTTTTATCAACCAATTTGCGCTTCTCATCCAAAACGGTCTTGAGTTCTGTCATTTGTCCATCTCACCTGTTCAATGGAGCGTTCCCACGCTCTCACCGGCCCGCCGACCGTCCGATGCCATAAGAAGCCTCCCGTAGGGAGGATTCTTCAGAAAATTGAGGATAGACGAGCACATGCCTCTTCAATCGCTATTCGAATCCTGCCCAAATTTGAACTGGGCTCGCATTTGATAATGACGAGGTGGCCAGTATTCATTCGACTAGCAACCAGTGTTGCTTCCTTTCCAACAATTGTCACTAATTTTGAATCTGCTTTAAGGTCGAATAGCGTCATTACTGAAGTGAGGTCATGGTCCGAAGAAGATCTCTCAAGACAGAAGCCCTCTGGAGAAATCAAACTTGACGCAATAACGCCTGAGAGTGCAGCAAGGTCGGAGATAACTCGCTCTTCCACGACCTGTCGTGGCCGAGAAGGGTCATCAGATTATCGCATCGACAGGTCCTCTCATTACATAGCCTAAACCGCTTCGATAATAGCCCTCGAGTTTTCCGACAACCTCTAAGCCGCGCCGCCTATAGAATTCAATCGCATATTCATTATCGGCGCGGACCTCAAGTTGCACCTCATTATACCCCGTAGTTCTGCAAGTCGATTGGAACATTTTCCAAGCTTCAGATCCAAGACCTTGGCCTTTGAATGATTCATCTATTGCAAATGCAACAACCCTAGCTCTTGTATCACTGAATTTTGCAGTCCATAGGACCCCACGAATCAATCCGCTATCATCTAACAATAGCAGATTTCCTCCCCACTCAGGTATTGGAAGGCTTCGAACAGATTCTACGAAATACCTTTCACCAGTCTGGTCAAGAAATAGTTGGCGGATGACTTCGATACTTGTTGCATCGAGTTTATTCGGCGCTGGGCCCAGACACCATCTCGCACCCATAGATGCCAGTGGTAGTGTCCACCCTCATCATTCCTTCTTCTTGTACGAGCCGCGCTTACCACGGTGTGCACCAAGGTTCCCGAGTTTTCTCATTCCCGCTTTCTTCGAAGACTTTTTCTTTTCTTTCTTCTCACCGGTCGAATCAAATGCGGAAAGCAGTCCTGATATGTCACCTAATGTCATTGGGCCACTGGATGGCGCCTTATCACGAGGTGATTTTGAGCCGCGGCCCTTACCCTTACCACGGCCACGGTTATCTCCACGTTTGTCGCCACGGGACCTGTCTCCACCAGATTTCTTGCGAAGCCAAGCATCGAGGCGTCCAGCCTCTCTGCGCAACTTGTGGAGTTCCCCACGTCGTGCCCGCAGAGCTTTCTGAATGTTTACTACTCGGCGATCATACGACCGTGCTTCATTAGAACTGATGTCCTTATCCTTGAGTAATGGTTCCTCTTTGAGGAGTTTAGCAGTAGCTTTGTCATGCTTTGTTTCAAAGATTTTGAGTTTCTTAATTTCACCTTTTTGCTCTTTGACGAGTTGAATGAATCTTTGGTGAAGTTCGCTTGCTTCCCTACCTTTTGCATGCATTGCTTGCAATTCAAAGAACCATGAAAATTGTTCCTTTTCTCTACTGAGTGAAGGGACTCGATGGATGTCAATTTCTGTAGTCAATCTCTTGTAAACTTTTGATAGTTCATCTTCAATCATGAAGAATGGGATGACGATATTGCTATTGATAATATCACGCTGGGACTTGGTGGAGTCAATTTCCTTATTGCGCTTTGATAGCCCCTGAATGGTGCTTTTATGCTCTTTGCGCAGGTCCGAAGTTTCCTCGATAATTCCACGCATAGCCTTAGCCTTTCGAATTGTGATTTGGCGCTCATCCTCAAGTGCTTGGATTCTCATTTCGAGCCCATCTAATTCGCTTGCGACTTTATCGCGCATATTCTTTACTTCATCATCTGGTTTAGAACGCAGGTCATGGAAAAGGTCATCCGGCTCAAGATTTGCTAATCTTTCAGGGTCTACTGTTGCACAGATTTCAGACCACTTTGTGCCGTTTGCCAACATAGCACCAGCACGAATCAACTCATCTCTAATCCTCATTTCACCCTCAGGGCGTACCACTCTACACAGATCGTGGTCGAGGTTGAATGGGTCTTCTATACACAGGTGATGTGCACCCATTCTTCCTGGTTTTTCTTTCTTTGTTGTAATGATGGAAATCGCGCTCGGCTCATCGTTCATCCAACCTTTACTTTCCCTTGTCAATGGTGAACCATTCCTGATTGATACTACATGCTCAAACCAGTCCCAATTAGAATAGCGATGGAAAAAGGAGGTGACGAGTTCCGCAAGACTTACTTTGCTATCATTCGCCTTTGCATCAGTGTCCATAGTGAGGTCGAATTCCTTCCCCTCGACCTCAGCAAAAGTACGGTCTTTACCGGCTTGAATATTTGGGACTAACCCCTCCATTTGCAGATGTTGAATTGCAAGCAGTGACCATGCGTACGAAGAGAGAGTTCCTTCAGCAGCATCGGAAAGGTTTCTGTGAAGAGCCCAGTGCTTGATACACTTTGCAAGTTCACTAACACGCTTGTCTAGACCTGCATATGTAGAAAGGAGCCTAGTATTGTGCACTGCCAGAGTATTATTGATTGAAATATCAACCATGAATCCACTGCGAGGATCGATGAATTTGACGATAGGTACCGTCGCTCTGGTTAGTGCCTGAACATTTTCCATTCCCTGACTTCGAAGCATTCCGCTAATCCGCTTCACTGTCTTTTTCTGGTCTTGAGGCTTCATTTCTAGACAAAGATCCAGGTCTCCGCCTTTCAGGCTCAAGCCAGTCTTCGATGAACCAAATGCGATTAGTTTGCTGCCCTTGAATCTCGTTGTCAGAGAGCGTTCAAGGTGAGTAATGAGCCCCTCTCTACGCTTCTCCTCACCTTTGCCTTGGCGATGTGATGCAATTGTTGAATCCAAGTCTTTGGAATATGCGCCAACAGATTCGGCTTGAGCGGGTAATTCTCCTCCGGTCAATACCGCATGGATATGAGGCCACTGTGCAATCTGTTCTTCAGAAAGACCAGTTATTTCGCAGGCGGAACTCATTCTTCCTCACCTCTGCTCTTAGCCTCTTTTCCGCTCTTAGCCTCTCTTTCGACCTTTGCAGCTCTAGCAATTGCCTTTGATGATGGCCCACCGCTACGGACTCGTTCACTATCTTCAATCAAATCAGCGAATCCATCTGAATCGATGCGGCCCTTCCAGAATTCTAGTGCTGACTGACTCGATAACAAAGCAGCATCGAGTTTTTTGGTTCGAGATGCAGAACGTCTCCTCACTTCTTCCCAATGAACATATGAGTCATGACGAACAGCATTAGCATCCACAAGTTCAGCCATTGCGCTGTGGGCTTTTTGCGATGAATCGAGTAGTTTACGAGCAGCAGATTGTGCTTCTCTCATTTCCTTGACCAATGGTTGGGATGCACTACGTTCCTCAACCCATCCTTCATGTTCTTTGATCAAAGCCTTCATTTCGTTGATGTAACGTTCTTCCGTCTTATGAGTACCAGATTGTGTTTCGAGTTCACGCTCAATAGCGCTTAACTTCTCCGCTAACTTTTCCTTGGCCCACTTCGGGTCGGGATTCTTTATTCCACCCGCCTCAATCAATGCTTCACGGATTTCATTAGCCTTTTCAAAAAGTGCACGAGCCTTCTTTTGAGCATCGTTTCTCTCCTTCTTTAGACTAGCAACTTTGACATTGATTTCATCACGCTCTTTACGCGCACTGCGAGCCGCTGGCTCTGCTTCTGCTAGTTCGGATTTACGTGCTTCTAAATCGACAGGAATCAGTTCCGCTAGACGCTCTCTTCGGTGCAGTATAGCCTGCGCGAGGAGCTTAGGAGAGACTGCGAGTAGGCCGTCAGAATCCATTGGAACCGATGCGGCCACCTATCAGCCTTGTATAAAGCCCACGACCCACCCTTAGGGGTGGGTGAATGTCAAGAACCTTGGCGCCTCGGTGCTATTTATGCGGAGAGCCGTATTGCTGGTGCTATTGCTCTCCCTCTCAGGTCTTCCATTGGCGCAGGCCACCGGTGGAGTCATTGATTCGGTTTCTGTCACTGGCGATGGAATAATCGGAGCAGGCCCGATTGGTGTCGATATCAATTTAGTTGGCGTTGGTGGAGCTAGCGCTTCCGTTGTCAATTGGAGTGCAACCCTAGTTGATATGGAAGGAACTTTGATTGATTCAGACACTGGAAGTGAATCTATCGATGATGGTGTTACCACCCTTGTACAGACCAATCTCAGCGATGCACCTCTCGGTTTCTCTAACCTCACAGTATCGCTCTCGGGAGATATCGGTACTCCAGGAGCAAATCAATCCATCACTTGGTCAACGATAATCCACCGCCTTCGTCCATTGGATGTATCGATTGGTACAGTCATTTTCACTTCAGTCAACCAAAGCGATGTTGCAACTGGCAATCTTACGATTAGAGACGGTGATCATGCTCGAATTGATGTGGCCGTGGTAAATGACGGCGATGTTGATTGGCAAGGTAATCTCTCAGTCGGTGTAGGTGAAACCGACCTTGGTTTGTTTTCTGTTCAAACGATAGCAGACCAAACTCAGATTGTTTCGATATTGACAAATGCATTATCCGAAGGAAATGTGGTAGTCGATTTGGAACTTGAAAATGTTCTAGATGCAATTCTAAGTGATGATTCGGTTAGTACTTCGATTATCGTTGGCCCCCCGCCTTTGGCGGATTTGGTTTGGAATGTTACACGATTGGTTGAACCTGTTGCAGGTTCTGAAATGGAATGGAGCATCAATGTAACCAATAGTGGCGAGGTTGACTACAATAGTACGATTCTATGCACATTTGATGAAGAAATAATTCTAGAAGAAACCCTCCAAATATTGATTTCACAATCAGTAATAATTGAACCATCAATGACTGCAAAGCCTGGACAACTGGTATGCACTTCTTCAGACCAAAGGATTCACCATCCTGAGGGAGTGAATGATAATCTTTCAATGACATCTGCAATATTCATTGCTGCAGGACAAGATGTGCCAACAATGCTTCAAGGCCCTTGGCATGCAGATGATGAAATTGTATTTTCTCTCTTGGTTCGAAATGAAGGCGATGCTCTTGGAAGTGCAACATTACAAGTTGATGGCACTATTGTTGGTAGTAGTTCCGAGTTGAGTCTCGATGAAGATAAAGCTGGTGAACTCAGATTTATCGGTTCATTTTCTACCGCTGGCGACCATATGGTCAATTGGAGTGTCGAATCAAGTAACGGCGCCGTAGATGAAAATCTGTCTGGAAGTCTAACAATACCGGTAGTTGAGGCGCAAAGTCTCACGGTCGACATATCCGCTATCACTGTGGAAGATGGTGGCTTAGAGATGGATTGGTCAATCGATCTTGATGATGGTAGAGAACGTACGGTGATAGTAGCTCATGGAACTGTGACCGACGGGGTGAAAAATATGCTTGGGAGCCAAGAATTAATCTTGATGCCAGGTATCTCTTCCACTGAAATGTCACTGGGATGGCTCGATGCCCCATCAGCATATATCGAAGTGTTCCCAATTGGCTGGACTCACGATGTATCATCTGTTCTATATATTCAAGAGGACTTGCCAGATAGTTCAGGAGAAGGCCGGTTAGAACTGAGTGTTGTATCCACTCCAAAATCTCCTACAGCTGGCGAAGAGGCCACACTCAGATGGAGTATCTACAATGATGGCGCTGGGCCATTACCAGAAGGTACCATCGTCCTTACTACAGTAGATGGCCAGGTTCTTGGACAAATCTCAACCCTTGTACTATCGGCAGGAACCGAAGAGAGTCAATCCAGTGTTGTTGCATGGCCTGAAGGAGACCTCGTTTCTATCACTGCCACTTGGTATGTCGATGGTGTTGAAATTGAGGACAAACAAATATTTTCCAGCACTGTGATAACTAATTCTGCTGACTCATTTACAATTCCGTGGGGTGGACTAATTGGCGGTTTTGCGGCAGGAATAGCTACAATATTAGCATTGAAATTATTCTTTGCACCGAAGGGTGAAAAGAAAGAGAAGAAGGAGAAGAAGCACAAATCCACTCCAACAGCAGATGAAAAAGTGGAAGTTGCATGCCCCGAATGCGATCGCCGATTACGAGTGCCACGAACATATACTGGAACAGTTGGCTGCCCAGAGTGCGAAAACAAGTTTGCAGTTGAAGGACAATCTACTGAACCCGAACCAGAGCCTGAACCAGTAGAGGAAACTGTGGATGATGAAGACTTGTGGTCATCTTCAAGTGATGATGTTCTCGGGTGCCCAAGTTGTTCACGAAAACTCAAGGTTCCATTTGATAGGAGACCTGCAAAGGCCCGTTGCCCTGCTTGCGAGACTATTTTTGAGGCTCGAAAGGCTTGACATACATTCAATTGTAATGGGGAAGTGGAGATAATATGGGTCACTTTCAGGAGTTTGAGGACGAATACCTCGAAACACTCTTTGATTTCCATGAAAAATTTCCCGGTGAAAGAGTTCGTAATGGTGCCCTTGCACAATACCTCGATGTTTCTCCCGCTTCTGCAACTGAAATGGTACAACGTTTAGCGCTGAATGGTTTTGTCGAATACCTCCCATACAAGGGGACCTCTCTTACCGCGAAGGGCTTGGAGAGAGGGCAGATGATAAAGCGCCGACATAGGCTTGCTGAAGTATTGCTTGAACGACTGCCATTCGATGGAGATATCCATGAAACCGCATGCCGAATGGAGCATGCGTTTGATGATGATTTAGAGGTCTGTATATCCATACTATTAGGCAATCCACAAACAGATCCATCTGGTCAGAAAATACCACCTCCAAGAGCAATAATTGCTGAGCAGATTTCAAAAGGAACGAATATCAAACCACTGTCCAATCTTGAGGAAGGCGAATCCGGTGAGATAATTTTGATTCTATCAGACTCGTCAGACTTGGATGTCCTCCAAACTCTTGGAATCACTAGTGGTTCAGTGATTTCAAATTCCAATGGATTCCAATATAATGATTATAGCATAGATTTGAGTGATGAATTATCCAAGCGAATTATTGTGAGGTGCTAATATGGAAGAGGAACAGAGCCCCAACAAGAATGCATATCGAGAGCGAGTATTGTATGGAATCGACCGTCAATTTATCTCAGAGGGAATGCGACTGATTCTATTACTGCCCGGGACTGCATTGATTTTCCTTTTCGGTTCGTGGGCATATTTGGACGCCTCTCCCTCCTGGTGGGCGGATAATATTCAGCAAACTTCGGGCATAGATTTTTCTAAAGCCCTAACTTTTGTCACCCTAGCAATCATTTTGGGGTTCACATTGGGCCTACTAGTACATCGAGAGAGGTCGCGGTATACACGATTAGTCTTCAAGGAAGAAGTGAAGTTAGCTGCAGAAAATCATAGGCCAATTACTTCGATGCACGGGTTTCCAACAATCGAGCGCTTGATGTCTAGAACGATGTCATCACATTCTACAGCACTATACATGGCTATGACCAGCCTTGTTATTTCGATTGGAGTTGTGCTCCTAGAGTCGGATTCCCCCTTGGCTCAAAAGGGATTACTTGCATCCTCATCTCTTATCACGATGGCCATGGGTCAGCACCTATCTACTCGCAACAGTAAGTTCCACATGGTCGAAAGAGACGGTCTGCTATCAGCCTATGACCCGCCTTTACATCCGACCACTTTAGATATGGTTTTCACAGACTTAATGAGGACTCATATGGACCCACTTCTTCGTAGCCGATTCGAAGATTTTTTGGTTGAATTCGATGGGTATTTGCGAGATGGAATCGACCACGAATTTGCCAGAGAAAAATTCCTTATGACAGTGCATCGCAGATACAAAGGCACGATAGACAAAGGGACAACTCATCTGGAGTTATCGGAAATAATGTCTGATGAAGGAGTACAAACTGTAACCGCACACCCTATTTTCACTGAAGAACTGTGGAATTCGTTGATTGAGAAATCGAATGGTACATGCCGAGCCTTCTATCGACTAATGGAACGATTAGAACAGGACCTCTCGGTTGGTAGGAGCCCCGATATGGCCGATCTTCTCTTTGATGTAGACTTGGAGAATGTGGTCACAGATAGAGCAAACCTATTCTGCTATTTTCACAACCTTAGCGATAAGCCAAAGCAAGTGACGCTACGAGTTCAATCACCAGATTTCAGGCCCCACGATATTTCACTAAGATACAATCTATTACCGGGTGAGAAGAATTGGTGGCCAACTTCTGCTGTGCCGGTTGCAAGTGAAGGTGATGATGACCAGATTGGCCGGATGGCTGGACTTCTGCGAGATGGTACGGTTTCGTGGCAAACTCTTCTTCCCGAAAATACCGGTGAGGCAAGTGTAGCAATCCGCTTAGAAGAAACATCAGGTGACCTATTAGTCGGAAGACAAATCAATGTTAGAGTCCGTTCAGAATTCCGTTCTTGGATGAGAAATACCGGCGCTGTATCGTGTCTTTTCCTAGGCGGAATCGGCTTAGCGACAGCAATCGTTCTCCAAGTACTATCTGTGCTCGCAGCGGCCTGAATAGCCAAAAATGCTTCATCGTAGCATTGAAGCGTGGTAGGTCATCCGAAGGTCCATGCCCGAGACTACTGAAGGTGAGGAGCGCCCAGATGGTGACCTGCGCGACCATCTCCATCAAATGGAGTCTAAGGTGAAGAAACTCCGCGATGCACGTGGACATCACAACGAATCTGGAAAGCGCTTCGCTGACCAGCGAAATACGATTCAAGCTCAGTATAAGGAACACCGTGAGAAGGTGGACCTTGCAGTTGCTGAGGTAAAGGCAATCCGTGCCGAACAGAATCTCCACAAGGAACGCCGCAATGCAATCCAGGCCCAAATCAGGGACTTGATTGGACAGACGAGGACTCAGCGCGGTGATGCTGGTGAGAAAAAGTCTGCAACATTCGAATTCAACAAGTTGGCCAGTGAGGTCGACAACATGGAGAAGATCTACGAAACTCGTGGCGGAATGTCTGCTAAGAAAGAAAAGGAGACCATGGAGAAAATCAAGTACATGCGTCGTCGCATGAAAGAACTCGAACCTGAAGTTGCAAAATTGCAGATGATTAAGGTAGACCTCTCCAATCGTGATGAAGCCATTGCTACCCTGAAAGCAGAAGCGGACTTGGCACACAAACAATTCGTTGAGTGCTTAGAGCGAGCAAAGGGAATGAGCAAGGGTATCGACGAGCTCTTTGGACACCGAGATTTCCTCAAGGCTGAAGGCGACAGATATCACAAGGAATTCGTTGCATGTAAAGAGAAGGCCGATGAGGTCCATCAGAAGATTATCGAAATGATGAAAGAAGTCAATGAAGCACGTGATAAGTTGAAGATGGCACGCGTTGAGCGTGAATCTTGGATTACTGATCACAATGCTTCAATCTCGGCTGAAATGAAGACAGGAGCTGAAGACTCCAAGGTCGCAGATTCCATGGTCGAACATCTTCTCAATCAAGGCAGCCTTTCCTTTGGTGGAACAATGTCGGGCGACCGTGAAGGACTTAGAGCAAAGAAGGTCAACTCAAACAAGAAGGCAGGAATGCGTAGAGTTGACATGAGTGCATCCCGCACAAGGAAGTGATTTGTTTGCTAGGAGTAATCATGGCCGGAGGCCGTGGTACTCGATTAATGCCGCTTACTATCGACCGGCCAAAGCCAATGGTCCCAGTCCTTGGCAGGCCAGTAATTGATTATGTCAAGGATGCAATGCTTTCCGCAGGTTTATCTGAAATCATTGTCACTACTGGATATCAAGGCGACCAACTAATCTCACATGTGTCCTCATGGGATGTAAAGAGTAGAGTAAACCAGGAAGAAAGCCCTATGGGCACCGCCGGAAGTGTACGTTTGCTCGGCGATGAACTCTCACAAACCTTTGTCGTTGGTTCTGGTGATTCCGTCGCGTCATTCGATATTGCTGACTTACTTAGAGTACATCGGGAGTCCGGAGCAAAGGTGACGATGGCACTTTGGGAAGTTGAAGATCCAACCGAGTTTGGAATCGTGGGATTATCAAGTGAGAATCAGGGTGCAGTCAATTCGAGTTTATCTGAAGGATATATTTCGCGATTCAAGGAGAAACCCAGTCCCGAAGAAGCGTTCTCTAATCTGGTAAATGCTGGGCTATACATCATTGAGCCAGAGGTAATGGAGTTAGTTCCACACGGTGAAAAATATGATTTCTCAAAACAACTTTTCCCCGATGTCCTTGCTAGAGGATGGCCCATGTATGCTAAGACCGTAAATGGGATATGGTTCGATGTCGGTCATCCATTTGAGTTACATCGTGCAATGATGGCATTGGTAAATGGTAGGGATGACCTTCCATTCCCCATGCCTGAAGGTGAAGTACTCGATGACGGTTCATTTATCCAAGATGGGGCTTCAGTATCCGGGCATATAGAACGTAGTATCGTGCTATCAGGGGCTTCGGTCACCGGAGCAATAGTCGATAGCGTTGCAATGTCAGGTGCAAAGGTTAGTGGAGTCGTAGAGTCATCGATAATTGGAGCATCTGCAGTAATCGAATCACGAATTCAAAACTGTGTCATTGGTGATAATACACATATCCAGATTGACTTGGAAGACGAACGACGTCCTTGACGTATTTTTTGTCCGTGTCGGCGTGTCCTTCTTATACCGTTGTAAGTCGCAACGATTCAATGCCTAGTAGTGATTCCGCCGAAAGGACCTACGACCGTTCGTGGGAAGAAATCGAGGAGATGCTAAACAAAGCAATCGAAAGGCGGGCTCAATGGAAGAAATGGTTTGAGCAGTGCCGAGACGATGGTGACCGTGAGGGGATGAAAGAAGCAGCACGTCACCATAAGGCGCTTGACGGAGTAGTCAAGACCCTTCGTTGGACACTTGGAGAAGTAGGTGTAGACCACCCACTTGACTGACAAGACTCATCACCTTCCGCCGCCGCAGACAAATTGATGGGAGTCCATCATATCTCTTGGCATTCGACCGCGAGCGGTCTTGAAGACGAGGTTGTAGTAGCTGATGCCTTAGCATGGTTAGTTGGCGACTCAGAGGCTGTATCCATCGAAGAGACCACCTCATATCATGGTTCATCAGTACATCTGGTGACTGCGGTATTGGAACGAAAGGGTCCTGCTACCCGTTCGCTATCGAGGCTCGGCGTCGAAGTATTGAGCCAACTTGAGAATGAATTAGATTCTCGTATGGATGAGAATAATGTTATTCACATTAGACTTGATCTTCTCGACCTTCTTGCTGGTAAGGTTTCTCTGACCACCCCTGGTGGGCGTCCAACTCTCAAAGGACGAACAAAATTGCAAGTCTATCCTGGTGATGATGCGCGTGAGATTGCAATAGAGACACTTGGCAAAGCAAGAGAAGAATCCTCGCGTCTTGGCTTGCCTGAAACTGCAAAAGATGAGTGAGGAACTCATATATCCCACTCCCTTGGTCGCACATCTGGAGATATCCACATGACCCATGTCGTTACCACCGCCTGCGTTGATCACAAGTACCAAGAATGCGTAGCTGTTTGTCCAGTTGAAGCGTTCAAGGAAGCAGATACTTATCTCGTCATAGATCCCGATGAGTGTATCGATTGCGGTGCATGTGTACCCGAGTGTCCAGTAGATGCAATTTTTGCTGATACCGATATCCCTGATGGGGAAGAAAATTGGCTTCAGCGTAACGAAGATGAGTCTGTAGATGCAGAAATTGCAACCGGAGATTCTCCTGTTCTCGCAGACTAAAACTCATTAATTCCTCCACCAATCTTCATGTGGGGGAGACTACCCGCTCGAAGTGATTGCGATGAATCCAGAACTTCACTTCACCTCTCTTCGTCATGGCTCCGACCTCATCAAGCGAGGTTTCGCTCGAATGCAGCAAGGCGGGGTAATCATGGATGTGGTCACACCTGACCAAGCATCGATTGCTGAAGCAGCGGGTGCAGTTTCTGTAATGGCTCTTGAGAGAGTCCCTGCTGACATTCGCAAAATGGGCGGAGTTGCACGAACCTCTCACCCTGATATGATTAAGGGAATTATCGAGTGCACTACTATTCCTGTAATGGCAAAGAGCCGGATTGGACATGAGGCTGAAAGCCAGGTCTTGCAAGCACTAGGAGTGGACATGGTAGATGAGTCTGAGGTTCTAACTCCCGCTGACCCATATTTTCACATCAATAAAAATGCCCACGACATTCCATTCGTCTGTGGCGCAACTGGCCTAGGTGAGGCCGTCCGCCGCATCTACGAAGGTGCAGCAATGATTCGTACCAAAGGCGAGGCCGGAACTGGCAATGTTGTTGCAGCCGTAACTCACGCTCGCCTAATCGACCAAGAGATTCGTCAAGTCCAAACTCTCGATGATGCGGGACTGGATATTGCAGCTAATCACATCATGGACCGTTACCGAGTTCTTTCGAATAAGAGTGAACTTCCAGGAACTTCACTCATCACTCCATTTGGAGCGATCGATGATGAAATGCATGGACAGATAAAGGAGATTATAGTTGAAGTTGCGTCTATGGGTAGGCTCCCAGTCGTCACTTTTTGTGCTGGTGGAATCGCAACACCAGCCGATGCATCATTGATGATGCAGATGGGAGTTGACGGAATTTTCGTCGGCTCTGGGATCTTCAAGTCAGAGGACCCAGAAACAATGGCAGATGCAATCGTATTGGCTACAGCACACTTTGATGATGCTGACAAAGTTGCAGAAGCGATGGGTATGATGGCGGGCGCTCCAATGCGTGGCGATGAACTCGAAACTCTCGAAGTCAGATATGACCAGCGTGGTTCATGAGGCTAAACACCCCGTAGGGGTGGTGGCGTTCTCATCATGTGCCTTCAAATAGGGGGGGTTGGTCGCCCACTTGCTAGTGGGGTAGCCCCCGCAACACCGAGAGTTGATTTGAATGGCAGCAAAGAAGTTGAGTGCAAGAGCACGTGTAGCAGCACGTAAGCAGCGAGATAAGTGGAAAGGAAAGCGATGGTTCACCATCCGCGCACCTCGACACCCCTGGAACTTCAAGCGCATCGGAGAAACAATCGGTGAGACCGAAGAGCATCTCATGGGCCGAATCTATGAGATGACACAGCAAGAATTCAATGGCGACTTTACCAAGATGCACGTACTACTTCGTTTCCGTGTAACAGATGTCGTCGGCCAAGATGCACTAACCACATTCGTTGGTCATTCCCATCAGTCCGATCACACCCGTCGACAGATTCGCCGCTACCGTGGCAAGGTCGACGATGTAGTTGACGTCGTAACCACTGACGGATATCTTGTCCGTCTTAAGCCACTTATGATTACCGAGCGTCGTATCCAGACCAGTGTAAAGCAGGCTATGCGTGCAAAGTCGAAGGAACTAATCCTTTCCTTTGCATCCAAGAGTACCTATTCCAAGCTTCAAGAATCCATTCTCGGTGGTGAACTTGAGGCGAGTATCGGTACTGCAGTCAAGGCGATTTATCCATGCCGCTCCGTTGTTATCCGCAAGAGCCAACTCTTGCAGACCGGTGTAATTACTGAGAAGGGCCCAACTCTTGATGATATCCACCAAGAGGAAGCCCGAACAGAGGCTGAACTCAAGGCAAAGAAGGCTGCAGCACTTGCTGAGGCTGGCATGGAAGTGGAAGAAGCAGTTGAAGGAGAGGGAGACCTACTCGCAGCAGCAGAAGCCATGGAGTCAATCTCTGAGAAGGCTGACGCACCTGCTCCAGCAGCCAAAGAGGCTGCAGAAGAAGCACCTGCTGAAGAAGCACCTGCAGAGGAGCCCGCAGCAGAGGACTCTGGAGAGTCCGAGGCTAGCCTCATGAAGTTGAAGAAGGACGAGTTGGTTGAGAAAGCCAAGGCAGCCGGCGTAGCAATATCCGGTACCAAGGCAGACATAGTCGCTCGTTTGCTCGAGTGAGTTGACCAAGATGCGTCTAGGACTAATTGGCGGCACGGCCATGGTTGGCCTCGCCGTTGATGACCTCGATACTACTAGAGTTGACGAGGTTGTTGCGGATACAGCGCATGGCGATGTTCCAATGACTTGTGTTACCTTAGAGAACGGCTCGGAATTATTCTTCATCCAGAGACATCATGGCGAGGAGCCAACCCCTCCTCACAAGATCAAGCATCGTGCCAATATGAAGGCCCTTGCTTGTGCAGGTGTCGATGCGATAATCGCTATTTGCAGCGTGGGAACAATTCCCGAAGACTTCCCACCAGGCTCTGTTGGATATGCAACTCAATACATCGATTTCAGCGGACGAGCAGTTACATATCATCACACTAGAGCACAATTCACTTCGATGACTGCACCTTTCGATGCTGAAGTCAACGCAAAGTTGGCAGGGGTACTAGGAGAACTCCAACCCGGTCTTGGACTAGAGAGAACATATTGGTTCACCGAGGGTCCACAATTCGAGACCGCAGCAGAAATCAACGCCATAGCCACCTTGGGTGGAGAGGTCGTTGGAATGACCATGGCACGAGAATGCAAACTCGCTACTGAATTGAAGATTCCATATGCTGCGATATTGGTAGCAAGCAATTGGGCCGCTGGTAGAAATCCAGAAGGTTCAGCTGTTGCCCTCGACCACGAAGAGGTTTCAGCAACCGCTGCTGAACGCCTTGGACCGGTTGTTGCGTGTATCAAAGCCCTCAGTAATGACTAATCCTCTCCACCTCAACCCATCATCATGGGTCTGGATGTAGATGACTGGATGGAAAGCGATAATGATGGCGAATGGCATCAGATGATGCGTAAGGTCGCGGCCTTCCATCACAAGCATGACTTCGCAGGAAACAACGGCCATGATATGGGCTATCGCATCGCTCTAACAGTTGAGGAACTGGGTGAACTCGCTGCAGCCATTACCAAAAACAAAC
>Ga0206681_10000763_pt1 | contig 16387 bp, 14 predicted proteins | sample M150012015metaG_FD_161048 | JGI IMG/M metagenome (GOLD analysis project Ga0206681, IMG submission 161048) | Ammonia-oxidizing marine archaeal communities from Monterey Bay, California, United States - M1 500m 12015 | ecosystem: Environmental > Aquatic > Marine > Intertidal zone | place: USA...
CATCATATGTTAGAGGCCAAAGTGTTGATGACAACCTTCCCTGGATGCCACCATTGAACTTTCATTCTGAAATTAACTGGGAGAAAACTCAACTAAGAGGATTGAAGAATGTTTTTGCAAGCATTAGTGCGGACTTTACCACAGCAACTGATCATGTGTCTATGGGCGAGACTTCTTCTTCAGCATATAATGTGGTGAATGTAATTGTGGGAGCAAAAGTCTTCCATCACTTTTCAGTATCGATAGCTGCTTCGAATTTATTCAACACTACCTACATTCCTCATCTCTCTTTAATTAAGGATTTAGGAATTCCTGAGGCTGGGCGTAATATCAACGCTCGTATTTCTTTTGAGTTTTAGGCTACCCGTAGACCAAATCACATCGCTGGCCCAAAGAAGATTGCATTCCCAAAAATCTTATGCCCATTCTTCCAAAATCCTCGGAAGAGAACATTGTCTACCATATAAATCACATTTCCCCCACCCATAGAGTGCGCGCCGAAGCTTAGGCTATTATCTAGCTCACTGTTAGCTCTAGACCCCGCAAAGCCACTCAAAGGTTCTGCAGCACCTCTTAATACCCCGACATTCCCTCCATTATCAAGAGGGGCGTATCTATTGGAGCTTGTTTTAATGCTCAAATAACTATCTCCATATCCATAAGCCAATGGATGTGTGTTATCCAAGCCGATTTTATAAACTGCTCCTGCGATGTCTTCCATCACACTCATACGAGTATCTAAAGCGAAAGGAGCGAACCTATCGGATTTCGAATGAGCGTCGTATTCGTCTTCACGTAACATCTCATCTTCCTCATCTCCTGTTCTAGATAATCCCCAACCTTCTTTATCGGCAAAAGTTCTACATGCTCCACCTATAGCGATTAACTGTCCACCCTCACTCACCCAACTTGACAATTCGCTCATTTGGGTTTCGCTGAGGGAGTACCATCCTCTAGGCATAACCACGACATCGTAGTTGTCTAAATCAATCCTCCTCATACCTTTTACTACTGACACAGGGTACTCATAGATCTGTTCAAACTTGTGCCAAACCTCACCAAAGCTCAATGAAGACACGTTTTCACCCGAAATGACAGCTACTCTTGGAGCCTTTAGAAAGTGAAAGTGTTCAGACCCTAAGTCTGGACCAGATTCAGATAACCCACTATTAACTCTTGTAACTCTCAGGCCTGCAATTTCGATATCTGCAATATCAAGTATCTCATCAATTTCGTCTAGTAAGGTTTCGTTATTGCGTTTAGTAATAACAAGTGTTCCTCTATCAAATTCAATTCCGCCGGATGTAAAAGGTGCATCCGCTACTCTAACGATTACACCTGTTTTCATCAATTGAGCTAGTAAGGTCGTTCCTTCATCTGTTTTGTAATCTACAATCCACGCATATGGAGACACGATCTTTTTTTCATCGTTTTCAATTGGGTGTTCGAACTGGCCACCTGATTTTGTTGTCGAGGTTAACCCGTAGCACTTGAGTCCGTATGCAAATGGTAGAGCCCAAGTTGTGATATCATATGTTAAGGAGTCACTAAGAACAGGATCCGGATCGAAAAGAACACCAAGCAGAGCAGAGTTAGGTTGGCGTGAGTCAATCAGTAGGTCTCCTTTTAAAGGTTGTACTGTGGTAGGTAGTAGGGTTGAGTAGTCAAGGGCAGGGACACTCTTATGAGCACTCCTAGGTGTTGAATACGTTATACCGTGTTTGTCTAAGATATCTGTAAGCCAAACCATCTTACCCTCATCGTTTCCTTCAGCGGGTATTAAGTATGCAGAATAGTCCCCCCATGGTTCTTCTCTATTCCTCCTATGGTATGCAGAAAACTCTTTAAGTAGCTGGTCTTTATGGTGGATTGCAGCAGAAATGGTCGCTATTGCTGTGGCGTGATGATTTTCGATACGATAAGCAAGTGTGAGCGTGTCGCCTATTTCTGTCACCACAGCTCTTCCAGCCCTACTACTTCCACCTTGCTCGTACGTCATTCCGATAGCTCCATGAAACATTGGCCATGTATCTCCATAGCTAGGATAGAAAAGGTCAAAAATTTCTCTTGTAAAATATAGAGCCCCTCGAACATCGAATGCTGAGGCGTTAAATCCTCCTATATGTTCTTGACATTTTCGCTGCCAAGGGGTAATCACCTTATGTAATGGCTCTGCAGCAGGTGCGAAATAATATGGGCTGTTTATTCCCTGCTCGTGATAATCGACATGAACGTGAGGCATCCATTTTCTATAGAAAGAAGCGCGAGCTTGAGTTTCTATTTGGGTTTGCCATGCTAAATCTCGGTTCAAATCGAACATATAGTGATTCGATCTTCCCCCAGGCCATGGTTCTTGATGCTCCCAGGATTCCCATGATGTATTTGGCACGGGACCTGTGCTTCTATCCTGAAATTGTACATATCTATCGCGCCCGTCAGGATTCACGCAAGGATCAATAATAACTACTACATTATTTAATAAGTCTGATCGCTCGTTTGATAGAGCATCAATAGTTCTCATAGCAGCCTCAGTACAAACCGCTTCATTCCCATGTACGTTATAACTCAAATAAACTATCGGTATACGTGCTCCAGAATCAACCCCTTCATTCACTCGTCTCAGGTTATCGGCAACTATTTGGTCTAAATCCTGCATGTTTGAAGGAGAAGACATTACCAAAGCGAGTAGAGGTCTACCTTCAGAAGTGCGCCCGTATTCATGCAAATCGAAGTTGGGTATCTCTGTAGCAACATGATTTATATAATCTACAACCATGTGGTGACGAGTGAATCTAGTGCCTAGCTCGTAACCTAAAAATTCAGAAGGAGGGAGCAGTTGGGAATACGCCGAGATGCAAAATAACACGTTAATTAAAACAGACATGAATTTATTCATGAATGCAATATCGGGAAATGAAACCTTTTACACGTTTTGTGCGTTATATATTTTATGATGCTTCCCACTATTATTTCCGCTTACTTTGTCGCAGCATTTTGCTGGGCTTTATTTTGGTCAATACAACTAACTTCTCGTGTAATATTACAATTAGTGCCTTCTAAGGCGTAATTTTTATTTACTGAAGTTATTCTAGTTATTATTTTCCATTTTATCCTAAAAACGACCACTTTTTATGATGAACTAGTCATGAATCGACGTCTTTTCGTGTAATTCACACTACATAAAATGTCTCAGATGCCCGATATTTGAGCTAATTAGCCCCCTTTTGACGCGTTTCAAAAGGGGGCTAATCGCAATGAGTTAGCGCGGCGTGGAGGATTTTAACATCTAAACGTTAATTTAAAAAGTCGTGTACTATTCACACGACTTGATATTATTCCAAATATTGGGCTCAGTTGTAAATCAAAACCCTTACACAATGGATAACGTGTTTAAATTTATGGGAGGCTTCTTTAAAGGGCTCACCCAATTGTTAATCGGTTTCGCTGCTCTTGCAGTAGTAACTGAAGTTGTATTCGGAACATCAATGTTCCCAGGCATGGAAGTTGTAGATAACCTCACAGGTTTAATCTCTCAACTCGGCAACGGAGGATTTGTAGGCTTAGTTGCTTTACTGATACTCTGGTCTATCCTAGATCGAAAGTAATAGGTATTCCTAAAAAGCTATAAAGCGGTCCGGATACTCCGGACCGCTCTTATACAAAAACTGTCTTTAATACACTTTCTCATGGAACGAATTGCAACCATTTTGTTGCTAGCCGCCTGTGTAGCCGCTCTAGGTTACCTCAAGACGGAGCAACTCAAGCTTTATGCCGCAAACGCTGAAGCTGCTGAAATAGCTGCCGCTGATAATGCTGCTGCTGAGGCTGCCGAACTTGTTGAAGCAGCAAAAATACGATTTACCATCCCCCACGACAGAGATGCATATACTACTGATATTACAGTAGCTCTCGACGGAAGCGACTCTTTTGACGCGGAGGGTGATTCTCTTTCTTACACATGGACACAAACTTCAGGTAATGACGTTTACCTACAATATGCAGATGATGCAGACGGTAATACGACAACCTTTAATGCTAGCCCAGGTGAATACACATTTAAACTTACTGTTGAAGATGCATATGGAAGTTCTTCATCTGGCGAAACTACCGTTTCTGTTGCAGATGAACCAAACTCTCCACCAGAGGTTGTAGTTAAAGTTTACGAGACTATTGAAGCCACAGAATAGATTTTTGAACAGGTCATTCTAATTAATGAAGCGCGTCCCTTCGCAGGTGGCGCGTTTTTTTTATGCCTTAAATTTGTACCTCGAATAAACCCATATGTCTATACCTGCTCGTACTCTTTCTCTTGAAGATTTCCTTTTGAAGGCTGATGAGGGTGGTATAATTTTAGACGTTAGAAGCCCCGCTGAATATGATGATGGTCATATTGATGGGGCTATTTCTTGGCCTTTATTTTCTAACGATGAAAGGGCCCAAATAGGCACTCTTTACAAGCAAAGAAGTCGAGAAGAAGCTGTGGATTTAGGGCTTGAGCTGATTGGACCTCGAATGAAGGAAATGGCACAATACGGCAGGAAAATATTTGAAAGCCAAGTATCTCCAGACGGATCTACTGTACGCAAATCATTATTAATTCATTGCTGGAGAGGTGGTATGCGATCGGAATCTGTCTCTTGGCTTTTAAGAACTTCGGGTGTGCCTTCTATTGTTCTTGAAGGAGGTTATAAAGCCTTCCGCTCTTATGCTAGATCCCAGTTCGACCGTAAAATTGACTTTGCTGTTCTCGGTGGCTTAACTGGTTCTGCCAAAACAGCAACACTCCTGGAATTAGATAAGCTACCAGGTGAGTCCATTGTTGATTTAGAGGGAATGGCGCGTCATTTCGGATCTGCTTTCGGAAATCTTTCTGAGCATGCCCAACCTACAACTCAGCAATTTTCGAATGATCTCTATGCTCGATTGCGCTCACTTAATGCTTGGAATGACTTCTCCCCAGAGCGTACTCGTCCTATTTGGATTGAAAATGAAAGCCGATCTATTGGGTTAGTTGATTTACCTGAGCCTATTTTCAGTCAACTGATTTCGTCTCGTTGTTTTGAAATGAAGCGCACTTATGATGACAGAGTGAACCATTTAGTTCAGATGTACGGAGATATTGATACTGAACTGCTTGAATCAGCATTCAGGAAAATCATGCCAAAACTTGGAGGGCAAAACACCAATTCTGCAATTGAAGCACTTTCTAAAGGAGATTTAGACACTGCAGCTCGAATCGCCCTTGTTTACTATGATAATACATATGCTCATGGACTTACAAAACGTGATTCCACGTTGCGTTCTGACGTAATTTGCGAAAACTTTTCTCCTTCACAATGCGCTACGCATCTCAGTGAATTTCTAACGGACTTCTTATCTTAATGTCTCATTGCATGTCTAAATCGATTCGATTAACTCAATATTCTCATGGTGCTGGTTGTGGTTGTAAAATTGCGCCTGGTGTTCTGCATACGATGCTTTCTTGTATGTCCAAAGAAATTTCATACCCAAACCTCATTGTAGGTAACGACACGAAAGACGATGCTGCTGTTGTTGATCTTGGTGATGGGACTGGAATTGTTAGTACTACAGATTTTTTCATGCCTATTGTTGATGACCCTCATACATTTGGCCAAATTGCTGCCGCTAATGCGATTTCAGATATTTATGCTATGGGTGGAACCCCTCTTATGGCTATTGCAATCCTTGGTTGGCCCATAGATAAGTTAGAGCCAGAAGTAGCAGGTACAGTACTTGAGGGTGGTAGAAGTATTTGTGCTGAGGCGGGCATTCCTCTTGCTGGTGGACATAGTATTGACTCACCAGAACCCATTTTCGGTCTTGCGGTTACAGGTCGTGTTACTCTCTCTAATCTTAAGGCAAATGCAAATGCCTCTATTGGAGATGTTCTTTTCCTAACCAAACCTTTAGGGGTGGGTATGGTTACTACAGCTGAGAAAAAAGGTCTTGTTTCTAAGGAACATATTTCATCTGCGATTTCATCTATGACGGCTTTGAATAAAGTTGGTGCACAGTTATCTGAGATACAGGGAGTAAATGCAATGACAGATGTAACGGGGTTTGGTCTGATGGGACACTTACTTGAGATGTGTCAAGGGTCAGGAACAGCTGCGGAGATAGATTTTGATGAAGTCCCTACACTTGATAGATCTGCCTTAATGTCTTATCATGAGCAGGGGTGTGTGCCTGGTGGTGCCCGACGTAACTTCAAAAGCTATGGAGAACATATTGATATCCCAGAGGGTTTTACACGTGACCTTCTATGCGATCCTCAAACATCGGGGGGGCTTCTCGTTTCTGTAGAGGAAGCTAGTATTGAAAATGTCAAGAACATTCTTCGTGAGTGCAATTTGCCCGTAAATATCATTGGTAAAATTAAGGAGCACAGTGAAGGTGAAACTATTGTTACATTGATTTGACTACTGATGTATAATTTGGCCCAATAAATTGATGTATTCGGTATGAACAAGAAAAAAGAACATTGGGAGGAGGTATATGGGAAGAAGGAGGATAATCAAGTAAGCTGGTATCAGGATGTGCCAAAGACTTCGTTGCGATTGATTGACGAGCTTCGTTTGGCATTAGATGATGCTATTATTGATTTAGGGGGAGGAAATTCAAATTTCTCGAGTGAACTATACAAGAAGGGTTATAAGAATTTGAGTGTATTAGATATTAGCGGTTTGGCTTTGGAGCGCACAAAGGCAAAAATGGGAGCTGGAGCAAGCGAGGTAAATTGGATTGAATCTGATGTATTAGACTTTGACGCCTACAATAGATATGAAGCGATACACGATAGAGCGACGTTTCATTTTTTAACAAGTAAAGAGGATATTAATAAGTATGTAGATATAGTTACAAGCGCTGTGAAAATGGGAGGGTACCTAATAATTTCGACATTCTCCCTTTCAGGCCCGGAAAAATGTAGTAATCTTCAGGTTTCTCAATATTCTTCAGCTAAATTGGCAACTGTTTTCAAGGATGATTTTAAGCTAATAAAGACTTTTAATGAAGTGCATACTTCACCCTACAATACAACTCAGGATTTCATCTTTTGTGTATTCAAACGTGTTTAGGGTTTTTTTAAAATATTGAATAATGACAATTCAAACAGCTGAATCTCAGTCAGACTTAATACCTGAAGAGATAATATCTATTTTAAAGGAAGGTAATAAGAGATTTGTTAATAAAAGACTGACTGACAGGGATTTAATGGAGCAGGTTGTTGGCACTAGTTCTGGACAGTTTCCATTTGCGGTAGTTATTAGTTGTATTGATTCCAGAGTTCCACCTGAAATTATTTTTGATCTCGATTTGGGGGATGTGTTAAGCATCAGGGTTGCCGGCAATGTGATAAATAATGATGTATTAGGTAGTTTGGAGTTTGCTTGTAAAATTGCGGGTGTAAAATTGATTGTCGTAATGGGACATACTAATTGTGGCGCAGTAAAAGGCGCTTGTAATAATGTTGAGTTAGGAAATCTTACATCCCTTTTGGACAAAATAAAACCTGCGATTGATTTGGTACAACAGCAAAATGGCACCCTATCAAGTGATGATGATATTCAGGATCAGGTTGCAAGGATTAATGTCAGCCTTTCTATAGATACAATTCTTAATGGCAGTACTATTCTGAGAGAAATGATAAATAGTAATGCTATCAGATGTGCTGAAGGGATGTATTCTGTCGAAACTGGAGAAGTAGAATTAAATCTCTTGTAACATCTTGTGAAGGATGTGAACAGGAAGCCCCATTACTGTGTAGAAGGAGCCGTTTATTGAGCTCACTCCAACAAATCCTATTAAATCTTGAACCCCATAGCTTCCAGCCTTATCAAAAGGTTTGTACTGTGCTATGTAATGATCTATCATCTCTTCAGTCAACTCCTCGAATGTGACTTCACAGGTGTCAACTTCGCATGAGGTCATAGGTTTACCTTCTTTAAGAGTAGTGACTGCAATGCCAGAAGCTACAATGTGAGTTCGTCCACTAAGTCTACGTAACATAGAAGCGGCTTCTGTTGAGTTCGCAGGCTTTTCCAGAACTTCACCCTCAAGAAGAACAACGGTGTCTCCAGTAATAAGAACATCATCAGCCTCCAACATATTTTGGAAGGCTGATGCTTTTGCGAGAGTTACAAACTTTGCGACCTCAACGCCAGTTATGGAAGGCGGGTAGCTCTCATCTACATCCCGAACTATTACTTCTGGTTCTATTTCTAACCCACGGACTAATTCTAATCTACGAGGGCTTTTAGAGGCAAGTATGATTCGTTTTGAATATAGATTTGGGTATAGCATTTGTTATAGAGTAGAGAAATGTGTGAAATCAATGCAAAATTAGCACCTATTGAGTCGCAAACTCTAGCAGGTGAGTAACTAACTTCGCAGCGGAAAAATCTACTAAATGTCTGACCTACGTCCCAGCTCTGAGAATATCCTAATCCTAGACTTCGGTTCTCAGTACACACAACTGATTGCGAGAAGAGTTAGGGAGATAAATGTTTACTCTGAAATTATTCCTTGGCATAAATTCGATGGCTTGCCAGAAGGATGTAAAGGGGTAATTCTATCAGGATCTCCTTTTAGTGTGAGAGATAATGATGCTCCGATGCCTGATTTGTCAGGGATATTGGGCAAGGTGCCTTTGCTTGGAGTATGTTATGGAGCTCAATATTTGGCCCTACAAAATGGGGGAAATGTTGAGGCAAGTAACTCAAGGGAATACGGGAGAGCGAATCTCAATGTCGTGAATACTGATGATGTGCTGCTGAAAGGGATGACTGTGGGTAGTCAAGTGTGGATGAGCCATGGAGATACAATCCTTGATTTAGGAGATGGTTTTGAAACGATCTGTAGTACGGGAGATGTGAAATTTGCTGGGTTTAGGGCTGTGGGACAAGAGGTTTGGGGAATTCAGTTTCATCCAGAGGTTTTCCATACCACAGAGGGGCCCACCCTTATGAGGAATTTCATTATTGACATTTGCGGATGTAAATGTGAATGGACTCCCGATAATTTTGCGGATGCTACTATTGCAGATTTAAAAGACCAAATCGGTCTTGATGATCACGTCATCTTAGGCCTTTCAGGTGGGGTAGACTCTACTGTAGCCGCTGTATTGCTGAACAAGGCTATTGGGGATAGGTTACACTGCATCTTCGTAGATAATGGTCTTCTTAGGAAAGACGAGTTCGAGCAGGTTTTAGATAACTATGAGCATATGGGACTCAATGTACGAGGTGTACGAGCAGGAGATAGATTTATGGAAGCTCTTTCAGGCCTAATAGACCCCGAGCTCAAACGAAAGGCTATAGGAAGAGTTTTTGTTGAAGTTTTCGATGAGGCATCAAAACAAGTTGAAGGAGCAAATTGGCTTGGGCAGGGAACTATTTATCCCGACGTTATCGAATCCGTCAGCGCAACGGGCGGGCCTTCGGCAACTATAAAAAGCCACCACAATGTTGGCGGACTGCCCGATTATATGACACTAAAAGTTATTGAGCCCTTGCGCTCGATTTTCAAAGACGAAGTGCGTAGAGTAGGGAAAGCCCTCGGAATTAATGCTAGTCTTCTAGGTAGGCACCCTTTTCCAGGGCCTGGTCTTGGTATACGTATTCTAGGTGATGTAACACCTGAGAAAGTTCGAATACTGCAAGAAGTAGACGCTATATTTATTAATGGTCTTCGAGAAGCGGGATTATACGATGAAGTTTGGCAAGCCGGGGCGATGCTTCTTCCGGTTCAATCGGTTGGAGTAATGGGAGATGAGCGTACTTATGAGAATGCCGTTGCATTAAGAGCAGTTACTAGCACAGACGGAATGACTGCAGATTGGTCACATCTTCCTTATGAGTTTTTGGCAAAAATATCTAACGATATCATTAATAAGGTTAGGGGAGTTAACCGTGTTGTTTACGATATTAGCTCAAAACCTCCAGCAACCATAGAATGGGAGTAAACAATATCACGTCTATTTCGTTTTTCAAAAGTTTTATAGCCATTGCATTAATGGCTACATGTCTTATTGCTCCTTCTCTTCAAGCCCAAACCGACTTTCGTGCTACTGCTATTCTTCCTTTTTTCAGTGATTTAGTTGAGGAAGAGGGTGCGCCCCCAGCTCGACGAGAGTTGAGAATGCGTGAAATTGCTGTAGAAAACATGCATGGGATTCAATGGGCAGCAGAAAGATTAAGAGATGAGGGTTACAATATTGAGTTGAGTTTCTTTGATGAAGTAGCGGACATACTTGGGGATTCTCATTGGAATATTGAAGATATATCTGAAATGGATGTTGTCTTCGGTCCTCTACAACTAAGTCCGATTTCATCTAGTAGAAGAATAATTGAGCGAACACGTGCGGAACACATTTTACTTACCCCTGTCCATAAAGAGTTTTTAAGGGGCTCTGATGCTATTAGAACAATAATACCATCTGAGATGTATGCCGTTGATTTAATGGCTGCAGACATAGCCGCAAAGCATAGTGACGACAATGTGATTTTCGTTATGGCTGGAGGCGTTGATGTCGAGCTGGAGGACAGGTTTCTCGATGTTTTTAACAGAGAGTTACAGTCAGACACCCTATTTGCTGACACCCTATTTGCTGATACCCTATTTGCTGATACCCTTGCGTTTGACACTGTTCATGGCTCTCGCAATTCTATAGGATCTCTTGCTGAAAAAATACAGTTCTATAAACGCAATGTTATTGTTTCTGTCGCTGGGAGATCTTCACGTTCTATGATTTCCAACCTCCAGATGGCTGTCCAAATCAATGATTCCACTGAGATTTTTGTTTATGCCCATCCAGAAATACAGGATTTGGGCTTTATTGATGTGGCATTTCTTGAAAGGACCCGCACTACATTACCAGTAACTGGTAAAATTGATTGGTCAGATAGCACATCTATTGCTGCGATCCAGATATTTAGAAAGAAGTTTAAAACGGATCCATCCAAATATGCAATTCGTTCTCACGATGCTTTTCTCGATGCTTTTTTAAGAAAGCTGGAAAGAGATTTAGGTCCGATGGACTTTTCTATTCTACCAACACCTATTGCTATAGACTTCGATTGGGTGGCTATAGATGAATTTGCAGGGTACGTAAATAAGTTTTGGGAACTTGATACTTTTTATCAGGGGCAATGGTGCGAATCAGATACTGTGCCCGCACTTCACGAATTTATTGAGCCTCAACTCGACGAAGAAGGGTTCTATATAAAACCCAAATCCTCTAGAGCTCATAGATAGCTGTTAAATACGGTTATCAATTATAGTGGCTCCAGGATACTTATTTGTTTCAAAAGAAAAGATTGAAGAAGGAATCTGAACCCCTGTATCAAAGCTATCGATAATATATTCAGTATCCATACCTTCTCGTCCTTTAACGACAATTCTGACCACTTCTAAAGCAGTTTCATCTACAAAAAGCTGCATAGTATGATACGATTTTTCTTCAGTATGGGTAGGGTATAGATTGATTTGGACACAATCCCTATCAGAAACCATTTCATGGCCCTTCCATTCAGTTTTAAAATCATCTTCCCAAATAGTAAATATCCTAGTTGGATCCATGCCTTCTTCTATGAGCATTTCGGCATCATCTAAGTAGCAATCATTGGTTTCCGTTTCATAAGTCCAAACAGATACGCCATCTGAAATAATCACAAATTCACCCAAGTCGAGCTTGAATTTATCGTCTTCCACTAGAATATGACCACTCGTTTCCTCTGTGAAATTGTTTTTCAAGTCCACCATCTTCGATGAATAGGTCGCATCTATAGTTTTGTATGTCTTTGCCTTCTCACTTAATTTTGATAAGAGACCATCAGCATCTTGAGAGATTCCGGAAAAAACAAAAGCGAATGTCAATATTGTAGATGTAAAAAATCGAATCATTATTAATTTATTCTGTTCCTTCAAAAGGTTTATGCAAAAGTTGTTCCAAACTCACTTCGTCCGGAATTAAAACCTTCCTAGCCTTTGAACCTTCAAAAGGACCAATGATTCCAGCGTCTTCAAGTTGGTCAACAAGACGGCCTGCTCGATTGTATCCTAGCTTTAATTTTCTTTGTAAAAGAGAAGTAGATCCCTGTTGGTGCATTACAATAATGCGGGCTGCATCTACAAAAAGTTCATCTCTTTCTTCTATAGACGACGCTCCTCTATCAGCTACGCCTTCTACAGTGAATTCTGGTAGTTCGAAGATTTCGGGGAATCCCTTCTGACCTCCAATATAATTACAAATAGATTCCACCTCAGGGGTGTCTACAAAACCACACTGAAGTCTGATGAGGTCATTGCCCGTGCTCAAGAGCATGTCTCCACGTCCTATAAGCTGATCAGCACCCCCAGCGTCAAGTATGGTGCGGGAGTCAATTTTTGATGTTACGCGGAAAGCAACACGAGCTGGGAAGTTTGCCTTGATAGTTCCTGTGATTATGTTTACAGAAGGTCTTTGGGTGGCAATAATGAGATGGATTCCAATAGCTCTCGCAAGCTGAGCAAGTCGAGCGATAGGGGTCTCAATTTCTTTACCAGCAGTCATGATAAGATCAGCAAACTCGTCTACTACTAGGACAATGTATGGGAGGAAGTGATGACCTCGCTCTTTATGAAGATCTTTACAGGTTTCAGGTACGATCTTTCGGTTTTTGAATTTATGATTGTACTCTTTAATATTGCGACATTGTGCGTCTTTGAGAAGATCGTAGCGTTGATCCATCTCCTTACATAGAGAATTTAAGGTTGCAACAACTTTATCTGTGGCGGTAATAATGGCCTCTTCTGATCCTGGAAGTTGAGCTAGGTAATGACGTGAAATCTTATTGTATACAGATAACTCAACTTTTTTCGGATCTACTAGGACAAATTTGAGGGCGCTAGGATGCTTTCTGTATAGTAAACTAACAAGCATTGCATTAAGCCCTACAGATTTACCTTGTCCTGTAGCTCCAGCCATTAATAGGTGGGGCATCTTTGCGAGGTCAAAGATGTGAGTTTTGTTAGAAATAGTTTTGCCTAAGGCGATTGGAAGATCGTAATCTGAGTTTTGAAATTTCTCAGTACGGATTAAAGTCTGCATACTTACTACATCGGGCTTCGAATTAGGGACCTCGATGCCAATTGTTCCACGACCTGGAATGGGAGCAATAATTCTTATTCCAAGAGCTGCGAGACTAAGAGCGATATCATCTTCGAGATTTTTTATCTTTGAGATACGTATTCCTGGAGCAGGAACTATTTCATAAAGAGTGACTGTTGGACCGACTTCTGCTTTGATTTCAGCGACCTCAATTTTAAAATTCCGGAGAGTTTCAATTATTTTATCTTTATTTACAGAGAGTTCTTCGTCGCTAACCTTGTATTTCCCGTCTCCGTGATCTGTCAAATGCTCCAGTCCGGGCATTCTATAAGAGCCAAGTTCTAATGTGGGGTCATACAAACCGAATTCTTGAGTCAAGTCATTTACTTCTCCAGAACTTAGTTGGTCTTCGTTTTGGGTTTCTTTGACTTCAAGGTCTATTCCCGCCTCTTGTTTAGTCTCGTTTACTGTAAGTTCAGTTTTGTCTTTGGTTTCTGATTCAGAATCACTCAAAAGGTCATCTACAATATTATCCAGATCAGTTTTCTCTTCAATAGTGTTTTTTGATTCAGAGTCATCGGTAGTAGAGTCATCGGTCATGACATCTGTGGATTCGGTTGATGTATCTTCTTCTTCTCCCTCTTCTAAATCCTCGTCAACTTCTTTATTTACTGAGAAAAACGAAGTCCAAGCAAAAAGTGAGCGAAATTTTTCTGATTTGATATTTTCATGCCATTTTGGTGCAAATTGGTAAAGTGTAATTAGAGCCAAAACACTCATAATCACTCCGCTTCCAATTGCTCCGAAATACATTATTGTAAGTTGGAGTAAGTAAGCAGATCCTTGCCCCACTATGTGGTCTGGAACCAATAGAGATATATCAACTGTTCCTGGATGTGTCTCATGAAAGAAGTAGGTAACTGACCATGGAAGTATTACCATAGCAGAGAGAGCCCAACGAATGGACTTGCCTATTGGAAGAAGAATCTTTCCTGTGAGAGCTTTCCATCCTAGAAGAGTAAGTATAAACGGGACTGCTAGAAACCCGAACCCGAACGTGCCTCTTACTAAGTAATAGCCTACCATAGACCCTAGTTTGCCCCCGAGATTGGTGGCTGGGATAGAAGAAGAATCGCTTTGGACTAGAAGGATGTCATAAACACCGGAAAAAATTGCTGAAAGCGAGCTTAATATCAGAAATGCGGATATCCCTAGAGTTATTAGCCCCACTGTGGATCGGACTCGCTCATCCTCCCAGCGTTCTTTAAAACTGACTCTTTTTATGTCTAAATCAAGGTCTTTTGATTTCCTTGACCTCCTAGACGGATTATTTTGGCTAGTAGACTTCTGGCCCTTTCGGACGTTACGCGCAGGCTTACTCTTAGTACTGGCGGGGGAGGTGAAAATTGTACGCATCATGCTAATTCGTAAAAATAAACGGTAAGCACAGGACATATAGTACATTGCAAACTCCTTGTCCACTTTTTAGTGTTCAAATCAAGAGGATTGGGAATCGTTGGTAATTCAAGAAAAGTTTGACTATCTTTGCCCTCCAATTCTCGAAGCTATGGCCAAGAAAGGCAACCGTGTACAAGTAATCCTAGAGTGTACTGAGCATAAAGACTCAGGCCGCCCAGGAACGTCACGTTATGTGACAACTAAGAACAGGAAGAATACACCTGATCGAATGGAACTAAAGAAGTTCAACCCTGTGTTACGCAAGTACACAGTTCATAAAGAGATTAAGTAACCCTGAAACTGTAATACTATGGCTAAGAAAGTAGTAGCGTCGCTCCAGACTGGTGGAGGAAAGAAACACACGAAAGTGATAAAAATGGTTCGCAGTGATAAAACAGGTGCGTACTCATTTGTTGAGCAGATCGTTCATAACGATAATGTAAAGGACTTCTTCGCGAAGTAACTTTGTCTATGGCATGCGCCATGCTTTACGGACTTTGGCTGGCTCTTCTTTGAGTCGGCCTTTTTTTTTGAATAAAGACAAACATGAGTTTTTTTAAACGAATATTCGGTAAGGGTAAGAAACAATCTGAAGAACAGGTTGAGAAAAAAGCATCCTTAGATACTGGGCTCGAAAAGTCTAAGAAAGGTGTAATAAGTAGAATTGCACGTGTATTCAAGGGACGTCGTAAAATTGATGAGGAGTTATTAGAAGATTTAGAGGAAGCTCTAATGATGTCAGATGTGGGGGTTGATACAACGGATCGCATAATAGAGCGATTGAGGAAACGAGCAGTTTGGGAGGCGTATTTAGATCAGTCAGAACTAATGAATATGCTAAGAGAAGAGATTGCTCATCTTTTAGTTGGCGAAGATCTAGGGGAGGCCTTAACAAATCACCCTGTATTCTCTGTAGATGAAGTGACTTCGGGAGATGGTCCAGTAGTGATTTTAGTGGTAGGTGTGAATGGTGTAGGAAAGACGACAAGCATTGGAAAACTAGCTCATAAGTATAAAAACGAAGGTAAAAAGGTGATGTTAGGTGCGGCAGACACATTTAGAGCTGCTGCTGTAGATCAATTAAAAATTTGGGGTGATCGAGTTGGAGTTCCAGTAATTTCACAAGGGATGGGAGCAGATCCTGCAGCTGTGGCGTATGATACTCTTGAGTCTGCAAAAGCTCAGGATATGGATGTCGTGATTGTTGATACTGCTGGCCGTCTTCATAATAAGGTCGGACTTATGTCAGAGCTGACAAAGATTAAGAGGGTTATGGACAAGATAGTTCCGGGTGCTCCTCATGAGGTTTGGCTAGTTATTGATGGTTCTACAGGCCAAAACGCACTTGTTCAAGCCACCCAATTCTCTCAAGCTACTGATATCACAGGTTTAATTGTAACTAAACTAGATGGAACAGCAAAAGGTGGGGCAGTACTAGCTGTTTGTGACCAGATTAAAATCCCAGTTCATTACATAGGAGTAGGAGAGAAAATGGAGAGTCTTCAGGATTTTCATCCGTTAGAATTTATTGATTCATTACTTCCCGAATCTTTAGACGAGAAATAATCTCCAAAGTTCAATATGAGAGCTAGGTCATCAAATCCACGAAAAGTAAACGTTGTAACATTAGGTTGCGCCAAGAATATGTACGATTCGGAGCAGCTTATGACTCAACTTAAAGCAAACGATTTCGAAGTTGAGCATGAAGCTAGTAAAGATGACTTCGGTATAGTTGTAATCAACACTTGTGGTTTTATAGAATCGGCGAAGCAAGAGAGTATAGATATGATTTTGCGATTTGCAGAAGCCAAAAAAGAAGGT
>Ga0206681_10000764_pt1 | contig 16355 bp, 13 predicted proteins | sample M150012015metaG_FD_161048 | JGI IMG/M metagenome (GOLD analysis project Ga0206681, IMG submission 161048) | Ammonia-oxidizing marine archaeal communities from Monterey Bay, California, United States - M1 500m 12015 | ecosystem: Environmental > Aquatic > Marine > Intertidal zone | place: USA...
CGGTCCATAATTTGTGATTAATATCGCACCCTTGCTCTTCTAATACATTTGAAAGGCCTCCATCTATTATTAATGGGTATTCATCTTTCAAGTTGTTATTCGAAATACGTACACTCATATTCTTCAGCTAAACTGCGTTTTAAAGCGGTTTTGGTTTTGTTAAGCACTTTATTTAATTTCTTCAACCTCAATATAATCAGGGCCGCCATCAACAGGGTATCCATTAATTTTATGACCAACAACAGTTACATATTGATTGATATATTCATCTAAGGAAACAGAAGCGCTTCTCAAAGCATATCCCGATATGGTGTGTGTTCCATATTGATAAGTCGTGGTTCCTTGCTCTTGAATTGTACCTGTTATTTCAACGCAATTTGGGTTGAGAACACCTTTGTTACATGAAACAGCAGTCAGACAAATTATTAGACCAATAAATAAAGATTTCAATAACCTCATTATTTTGTGTTTGTCGAACAATTTAAACTAAATTGTTTTGTGCCACACCGTTTTAGTTAGTGTTATGTTCAGTTTTTTTGAGCCATGCATTGATATAAACACCGAGTTCTTTTCTTTTATTTGTAAAGGAATGGTCAGATTCAATAATTTCACATTCATGGTTTCCATTTTCTTGCCAAGCGTTTGTACATAACTAAGACCGCATTGGCTGTCATTCATTTGGATGGAAATAAATTGATAGACAGATTTTATCGTCTGTGTGCTACTGTAGTTCAACATCCATCCATTAGGCACTTTTCTTAAGATAATACCTGTTCTATCATGGGAGATCATGCCTCAAAGAGCTAAATCTCCTTATTCTATGGAAAAAATGAGAGCCTTAAAGATTATTTAATTGCCAATCAGCTTAGAAAATGAAACTTATTTGCTACTTTTCGCAAGTATTATTTATAATTAAAATCAATAAATCGAAAGCTAAATTATGTCTACAAATAACGCAAGCGCACTTTGGACTGGAACCTTAAAAGAGGGTAGGGGTGAAATGAGGTTTACAAACTTCAATGGTCCATTTACATTTAGTTCACGTTTTGAAGATGGGTCAGAAACTAATCCTGAAGAATTGGTTGGAGCAGCTCACGCTGGATGTTACTCAATGTTTTTATCCGCGCTAATTAGTGGGGCAGGCCTTACACCGGCAAGTATTGAAACAAAGGCCACCATTTCCTTAGAAAAAGATGATGTTGGTCCAAACATTACGAACATTACATTAGACTGTAATGTGGAGTGCGATGGATTGTCTCATGAAAAGTTTGAAGAATTGACGGCTGCTGCAAAAGCTAAATGCCCAATTTCAAGACTATATGAAGGGGGAACTGCTAATATCGAATTAAATGCAACTTTAGTTGTTGCAAGTAACTAGCTAGAAATGATTTCTGGTTCAAAATGAGCAGGTATACTGAACCTTTATCACCTCTAGGTCAAATCTAGCGATTATGGAGTTCTCCAGAGGATCTGCTAAAGTGAATAATTGCATTTGTCTATGTAAAAAACTACCCCGTCTATCAGAACTCAAAAGTCAGCGAATGTATACCTCAACTAACCGATTAATAATTAACTTTAGCTCCTAGATTTCAGATTGATAGAACACACACACATAATACTGACCAAAATCGACAAAATCATTGTCAAAATAATCAAGTCTTAAAGTATCATAACATATGAGTGATTTAGTTGAAACAAAGGAAATGCCTAAGAGCAAAAAATCAAAGGCAAAGAAAATTGAAGAGCACATCGTAGAAATCGTAAGTGACTCAGGAGAAGGAGCCCAAAAATGTGGGCAAAGTTTCGCATCTCTGTCTGCAAAAATGGGTAATGGAGTTTGGACCGTGGAGATTATTCCTGCCGAAATTCAACCCCCAGCGAGAACTCGGGACGGGGCTTCTGGAATTCGTATTCGAGTTGGCTCTAAGAAGATTACCAATATGGGTAATGAAGCTGATTTGGTTGTTGCTTTAAATGAGCAAGTTCCATATGGTCGAATTGCTCAAAGTGCCTACCGGGAAGGAACAATTGTGCTACTTGAAGATAAGTGGGCCTCAGAAGCATCAGACAAGATTCGGGAAGATTACGCAGATGCAGTAAAAGAATTTACAGAGTTTGGCTACAATGTTATTGAAATTCCAATGGAAGTGGAGTGCCTTAAATTGGTTAAAAACCCGAAGAAAGGTAAGAATATGTGGGTGCTTGGAATGCTTTGTTCTATCTATTCCAGAGAACTGGAAAGAGCAGAGGCTCAAATCAAACAGATTTTTAGAAAAAAATCTGAGGCGATTATCAGCTCCAACATTAACCTTCTTAATGCAGGTTACGAGTGGGCAAATGCAAATTTGGATTTCAAATATGAAATTCCTCCGATGGATAGCGATGAAGACTTGGTCGTTATGAGCGGAAACGAGGCTGTTGGAATGGGTGTTTTGGCTGCGGGCATCGAAGTTTGTTCTATGTACCCAATTACTCCGGCAACATCAGCTTCGCACTATTTGGCAGAGGTCATTGAAAGCGCAGGTGGCCTTATTCATCAGGCAGAAGACGAAATTGCTGCTGTTGGTTTTGCAATTGGGTCTTCTTATGCAGGGAAAACAGCAGTTACAATAACGTCTGGACCTGGTATTGCTCTTAAAACAGAGTTTTTAGGATTAGCTGCTATGGCTGAGGTCCCGTTGGTTATCGTAGACGTTCAAAGAGGAGGGCCTTCAACAGGCCTTCCAACTAAAGTAGAACAGAGTGATTTATTAGCCATAATATATGGTCAAACAGGTGATGCTACAAAAATAGTGTTGGCAGCTGCAACGATTGAAGAATGCTTCCAGTTTGTTATACTTGCTAGAAAAATTGCAGAATCATTTAGAACACCAGTTTACCTATTATCGGATGCAAATCTTGCAACCGGACAACAACCTTTCCCTAGGCCGAAAATTCAAAAAGATTGGTTTTCAACCCCAATAGATCAAAGCCCTTGGAAAGAAGGAATGGATCCATTTAACTGGGATCCAGAAACAGGGCTTAGTAAAAGACCAATTCCTGGTCAAGCAGGTGGAATGTATACACTAACGGGATTGGCTCACAATAATGAAGGGTCAGTGTGTTATAGCCCAGATGTAAACCAAAGAACCAGTGAGCACAGAAGTAAGAAACTAGCTACGTTTAAGAATACACTTAAACCTCCAACCATTAATGGAGAACAAAAAGGAGATCTACTAATTGTTGGTTGGGGATCAACTCTTGGTACAATCGAAGAGGCTGTTGGTATGGCTCAAGCTGAAGGTTTGAAAGTTTCTTTTATTCATCTCCGTTTCTTAAGTCCTCTTGAGCCAGGATTGAAAGAGATTTTCAAGAATTTCAAAGAGGTTATGACTGTAGAGATTAACTATAGCGACAGTCCTGATACTCCTGGAATCACAGAAGACAACAGAAGATATTCTCAACTATCATGGATGCTGAGAGCGAGAACACTCGTTGATGTAGACTGCTACTCTAATGTAATGGGGCAGCCACTATCACCGAATAAAGTGTTAAGAGAGATTAAGAAAAAATTAAAGAGATAAACAAAACTGTATTGATATGTTTGGATTAAAAAAAGATTTAGCACTAGACCTACCAGAAAAACATTACTCACTTGAAGATTACGAAAAGGGAGTAGCAAAATGGTGTCCGGGATGTGGTGATCATGCAGTTCTGACCAATGTTCAAAAACTATGCAGAGATAAACAACTAGACCCAAATAAAACGGTTTTTGTTTCTGGAATCGGATGTTCATCAAGATTCCCTCACTACATGAAAACTTACGGATTCCATGGTCTTCATGGCCGTGCGTTTCCAGTAGCGGAAGGAATTAAATTTAGAAGACCTGATTTAGATGTTTTCGTAATTACTGGGGATGGAGATTGCTGTTCTATTGGTGCGGGCGCATGGATTCATGCTATTCGGTACAATGTGAACATGACCGTAATGCTTTTCAATAATGAGATTTACGGGTTAACTAAGAAACAAACGTCTCCGACTTCTCGTAAAGGAACAGTTTCTAATACATCACCAAAAGGATCAATCCTGCCTCCGATCAACCCAGTGCAAACTACACTTGGTGTTTCAAATGTTTCGTTTGTGGCACAAACAGCAGACTGGCACCCTGCACACATGTATGCTACACTAAAGGCAGCTCATGAGCACAAAGGTTTTTCTTTCATTCACATCATGCAGCGTTGCCCTATTTTCCAACCAGCTTTAGTTGATGAATGGACGTCAGACAAAGATGCAATGTGCATGCTTAAAGATGAAAAAGGAATTAACTTATCTGAAGATGTAGAAAAGTCCTTTAAGAACACTTTAGCACACGACCCATCTGATATTAATGCAGCAAGAGCTCTTGTAGAAAATGCTGATAAAATTTATCTCGGGTTGTTGTATCAAAATAAAGATGCTGAGTGCTACGATGAGTATGGAGCATCAAATCTTGGCTATACGGTTGAAGAGAAAACGGCAGTTATTAACGCAGAACTCGATAAATACGGTATCTAAAGGATAAAAGGTTTAAATTTCATATAATAATAGTGTTAACTAGAACAAATGACTGATTCAAGCAGTTTTACATCATTTTTTAAAGAGGAAGCGAAAGAGCTAGTTGATGTTTTAGAAGGTCAAGTTTCTGATCAAAAAGAAATTACTTTTGATGAATCAAGTCTAAGCAGCTTTCCAAAAGCTGATGCCATTGGAAGCGCAGGTGCTGACGCAATCAAGAAAAATTGGAAAGATTTGTGGTCGTTCTATCGAACATCGGAAGGCGGAGGAATGGGCAACACGTCCCCTTTGCTTCTTTACAAATATGACCATGGTCTTGGTGTGGAAGAATTTTATCCAATGTGGGTAGCTGATGAAGATCTTGAGGCAGAAGTACTTTTCACTTCATTAAGAGATCTCATTAACTCCGCAATTCTTGAATTTGCTCCTGGAGATGGCGAATCATCAATCCTGAAAAGTAGTGTTAACCGAATTATCAATAACGCTAGAAACCTTATAGAAGAATCTAATGGCCCGGCATTTTTCCCAGACTTAATTAAGAAAGCAATTCAACTTACTGAAGAGCAATTTGAAGTTAATGGAGAAGATGGAAAAAAATTCCAGATTGACGTGGTTAAACTGGGAAGACACCTTCCGAATGATGGTATATTGATTCCTTTCTCAAAAAATGCTTCTCACCATGTTCTTGGTTCGGTTATAGGAACCAAACTCGCAAAAAGAAGAACAGACTTTCTTAACAAGATCCTTATTCTAAATAGCAAGCTGAACGAGGTTATTGGGGTAGAAGAAGGAAAAGGTCCTGATGGAAATACGGCTTCAAAATTTGAAGCGTCTATGGGCTTCATGGGAGGAAGAATGAATTTTGAAACTTTCTCTGAAGCCATGCCAGAATCAGGCTCTGTTGCTATGGCCCCGGAGAAAATAGAAAGAATTAAAAGTCTTATTACTGTATTAAGTACAGCTGAACAGTTACTTTCAGACAACGCTAGCATTATTGTTTCAAATGCTGCGATGGAGGACAAGTCTCTAGACTTGGAATCATTATACAGTGGTTGTATTATCTCATCGTATTCGGAGCGAAAAGGTTGTATGAATGCCTTGAGCATATTTACTGAGAAAATGAACCAATTATCTGGTTTATTAGCTGCATACAAAAAAGGAGAATTGGAACTCAATGGTACTTACAACCCCGGGTCTCATGATGAATACTTTAAGAATCTTGATTGGAGATCATTCTCCGAAGAAGAAATTCTTTCATGTCCACCAGTTGTACTAATCGCTGACGTTACTGATATAGTGGATAGTGAATTAAGTGAATTTTCCCGATTGCTTTCTTCAAACGCACCTATTAAAGTTGTTGCGCTAAAATCAGATTCAACTGTGGATTATAGATTAAATAATGCAGCTAAATCTGACTTCAGATACCATCAAGAGCTTGGCTCATTGGTTGTTTCTCACCGAAACGCCTATGCATTGCAAGCAACTACAGTAACTGCAATTGATCTGTTTAACGGAATCTCCGATGGATTTGATGCCGCAACACCGGGATTTTACTACATCTTATCTCCGAGCACAAATACTGGAGGTAACCCATTCTTATGGGCGAGTGCAGCTGTTGAAGGAAGAGCTTTCCCAGGATTCACTTACAAAGGTGGACTAGGTTCTAAATGGGGTAGTAGGTTTGACGTTTCTAACAACCCGCAACCTGAAAAAAACTGGCCTTCACACGATATTGAAATCAGCGGTGGAGAAGTTAAAACACTAAATGTTTCATTCACGTTTGCAGACTTTGCTTCACAAGATGGTCGATACCAAAGTGAACTAAAAGTTGTTCCTGCGGACTTGTGGTCTGATCTATTGATGCCACTATCGGAATATCTTGAATTAGACGATGAAGAAACATATACAAACCTTCCTTTTATATGGGTCGTAAATGAGGCTAATGAGATTCAAAAAGCAGTTGTTTCATGGAAACTTGTTCTTGCTTGTAAAGAACGTTTGGATTTCTGGCAATACCTACAAGAGTCAGCAGGTCTTAACAGCTACCATGTTGATAAAGCAATAGAGGAGACGTACAATGAGATTAAGGCTGAAGCTGAAACTACTTTAAACGAAGCGATGGTACAGCATGAAGTTGACCTTCAATCAGCAAGAGACGAAGCTACTGGAGAGGCAATGGAAAATCTAACATCGGTTCTTCTTAACTTAGATACGAGTGCGATGGCTTCAGCTCCTTCAGGAGGGGCAGGCACACCAACTACTCCAGCGGGCAATAGTTCTGCATCTGATGTGGAAGAGGTTGCAGAAGAAGCGCCAGCTGAGGAAGCGGTTATATTATCAAACGATCCATACATAGACACCGCTTTATGTACTTCTTGTAATGAATGTCTGGATTTAAATCCAGTAATGTTTAAATACAATTCGGATAAAATGGCATTTATTGCTGACCCTAAAGCAGGAACTTTTAGCGAGTTAGTAGAAGCTGCTGAATTGTGTCCTGTATCCATTATCCATCCTGGGGCTCCTTTGAATACAGAAGAAGCCGATTTAGATGATCTAGTAGTAAGAGCGGAGAAATTCAACTAGAAATGGCTGAAGCATTTTTAATACCGCTTGCAATTCTTGTAGGATTAGGACTACTATTTGGGATAATCTTATCTGCTGCGTATAAGAAATTCAAAGTTTATGAAGACCCACGAATTGATGTTGTTGAGGAAATGTTACCTAACGCTAACTGCGGGGCATGTGGAGTTCCCGGATGTCGAGCATTTGCGGAATCTATTATTAAAGAAGATACCAACCCAGCAAAATGTACGGTAAGTTCAGAGCAAGGAATTATTGATATCGCTGGCTTTCTTGGGGTTGAAGCAAGCCAAGTGGAAAAAGTTGTTGCAAGGCTTATGTGTGCAGGAGGAATTAATGAAGCCCATAATCTTGCAAGCTATAAAGGAGGGATGAGCACTTGTAGAGGGGAGGCTGTTGTTGGCGGAGGAAGTAAAGATTGTTCTTGGGGATGCCTTGGCCTTGGAGATTGTGCAGTATCGTGCGATTTTGATGCTCTACACATGAATGACGATGCCTTGCCGGTTGTTGACACAGAAAAATGTACAGCCTGTAGTGATTGTGTTGATGCTTGTCCAAAAGGTTTATTTGTTCTTATGCCTATTGGCCAAAAACTGATTGTACAATGCAAGTCTTTGCTTGAGGGAGATTTGGCCGAATCAAAGTGTAGCGTTGCCTGTACTGGTTGTGCAAGATGCGCTGTTGACTCTGCGCCTGACGTAATTGAAATCAAAAATAATTTAGCTGTAATAAACTACGAATTAAACAACTTAACATCGTGTGCCGCTGTTAAACGTTGCCCAACCAATGCAATCGTTTGGCTGGAAGGAGATGATCAATTTACAGTTGCAACGGAAGCACATCTTCCGTTAGGCAGGGTTGAAGAGGATCAAGAAAACCCGATTTATCACCAATAAATGAAGCGTTATGAATGAGATAATCGAGAAACTAGCATATAAAATTGGGGAAGCCGTTCAATCATCCGCCTTAAATGGTAACGCTATTTCAAAAAACGTTTTCCATAGAAACGTAAGTTCGCACGAATCATCGGACATATCTTATATTAATGGTTTAGTTTCCACTGGTTTAAGAGGTTCAGCTTTATTAAAAGGGGAGAAGCTAACCACTAATTTCAGTCAATTACTTACGGCTTCCCGTCAGCACTTACCGGTGGTAGTAAACACTAGTGCTCGATCTTTCAAGGATTCTAATTTTTCGACAACAAATAATTACGGAAACATCAGTGCCATACAGCAAACCGGAGGGTTCCAATTAGTAGCTTCTTCAGCTCAAGATGAAGTTTATCTTACTCTTATTGCACATCGCATTGCAGAATTGTCTCTCATTCCTGGAGTAGTAATTGCAGACTATAATTCAGAAAACGCTAAAGCAGAACTGCCTACAAACGAATTAATCATTAAGTACCTTGGTGATTCCGATGACCAAATCGAATGCCCAACTCCGGCTCAAGAAATGTTGTTTGGGAAAACAAGAAGAAGGATTCCAAATTGGTATAGTTTAGATGTCCCGGTAATGCTAGGGGCAAGAAAAGATGGTGAAGCTATTTCTTTCGAAAAAGCAGCCTCAGACACCTATTTTTATGCACACTTATCAGAGTTAATCCAGAGAGCATATTCGGAGTTTAACCAAACCTTTGGACTAAGCCTTGCTCCTTTGAGCAAACATGGAGAGGCGTCAGAAAGTGCTTTAATTTCAGTGGGTGGTCAAATCTCGGAATTATATGACCAATTAACACCAGAAGGAAAACTGGCTCAACTGGTAATCGTTAATCAGCTATCTCCGTTTCCTTCAACAGCTATTGCAGAGGCTTCAAAAGGATATAAAGGAATTACTATCCTAGAAAATAGTGCAGGCGTTGGAGAAGAACAATCGATTCTGCATATTAGATTAAAAGGTGCATTGACGGGATCTTCAGCCAAAATTTATTCCGGAAAGTTTAGCGCAAACCTAAATGCAAGCTCCTTGGAAAAGGCAATTCAGAACATGAGTTCAGGCCAGGGCAAATCCAATTATTATTTAGGAATTGATTTCACAAAAACATCAAGTAAATATCCTAAACATGAAATTTTACTGAAGAATATTGATCAGAAATATTCAGGTTTGTCTGCAACTTCGATTAACGGAGAAGTGGATTCTGGAGCCAAAAGCACTCCTTCTGAAGTACCTATGGCAGTAAGAGTCTATAAAGACAATGGCCCAAACTACTCTAAACTTTCTCGGTTCTACGATGACACCGCTTTCTTTTATGAGAGTAATGAGCATAACGAATTAGTTGCAGATCCATTCTCAGCTTTACCGCTTGTTCCAGGAAGTGCCGCAAGTCTGTTTGATCAATCATCAAAGAGAGAATTAATTCCTGTAGTTGACGTAAGTAAATGCGTTGGAGATGGAAATAACTTTGTTCATTGCCCACATTCAGCATTATTACCTATTGTCATTAATGTGGAGGAATTAGTTAATTCTGGCATTAAAATGGCTGCTTCAAAAGGAGCTACTATTACCAAGTTAACACCTATGGTTAAGAATTTAGCGAAAGTGGCCGCTAAGGTGATTGAAGAATCCGAAGTGAATACTGCCGGGGATTTTCTTCCTAGTGCTTTCGGTGATCTTGCCGATCAAATGGGCCTAAGTGGTAATAAACTTGAAGCTGCTCAAAATGAATTTAATCTTGTCTTGAATGAAATTTCAAGTCTACCTGTGGCCATAACGGATACGTTTTTCAATAAGCCAAATGCCTCAGAAGCAGGTTCTGGAGAACTATTTTCTCTTTCCGTAAATCCGTCATCATGTACGGGTTGCTCAACATGTGCCAAATTTGGTGATGCAATAACCATGGAAGAGCAAACGGAAGCTAACCTTTCCGATGCGAAAGATCAGTTTAAGATTTGGGAGCAATTGCCAGACACTTCTGGAGAAACAATCAGCCGTTTGTTCCATGATGAAGAATACAGTTCATTGGCAGCAATGATGCTAAGCAGAAATTATTTGATGTCAATGTCAGGCGCTAGTAATTCAGAATCCGATAACGCTTATAAAACATTATTACACCTTGTAACTGCGACCACTGAATCTGTGATTCAACCTAGAATTGTGGAGCAGATTAAACTTATTGACGGCTTAGTTGCTGCAATTTCAGAGAACATACACAAAACACTAAGCGCGTCTCTTCCAAAAGAAAATTTAGAAACACTTTCTAAAGCTCTTAAAGAAGCCGGAGGCAGAAAAATACCGTTCCAAGATGTGGTATCTAAGATTACGGCTGACCAAAAAGGAAAGCTTGTTGATACCGTTGCGTTGAGTAGAAAAACGGACTTAGTTGACGCTTTGAATAACTTGAAATGGGCTTTAGCAAAAGGACCAACAGGAGTGGGGCGGTCTAGATTTGGAATGCTCGTAGCAGGAGAAAATTCTATGGAATGGGCAAAACAGTATCCTTTCAATAACTTCTCAAACCCTTCCGTTATCAATTGGAATGGCTCAGCTTCAGATCAAACATTTGGTTTGTTTAAAGGTCAGTTAAGATATTTATTAGACAACATTAAGTTACTTCGGAGAGCAGCGTTAGAGGCTAAAGACAAATATGATCCTTCAACCCATGATTTAGACATTGCAGGCCTTTCTTGGAATGATTTGACAGCTGATGAAAAGAAACTTGTTCCACCGATTTTACTAGTTGCAGAGAGAAACGATCTTGACAATTCCTCTTGGAATAGCCTAAACAAATTATTAGCAGAAGAATATCCTATCAAGGTGATCTTACTTGATCACGCTATTGCTCCTACGAATATGTCAGAATCAGCCCTAAATCAATCTTTCACTGGGGTTTATAGCGCAATTGCGCTTAAAAACGCATATGTTTTCCAGGGAGGTATGGGGAATCAAGAGCAATTGTTTATTGGATTAATGGAAGGACTTGGAAAATCTTGTCCAGCTTTGTTCAATTTATATACGACAAAAGCGAGTGAATATGCTTCAATGAACGAGTCTACGCCTTATGCGGCTCTAGCGCTAAACAGTAGGGCGTTTCCAGGATTAAAATTCGATCCAGAAGATGAAAACAACTTTATTAGTGGAGCAGTAAACCTTGATAGCAACTCGCATTCTAGCTCTGATTGGATTTCTTACTCCATAGATTTGGGCGATGAAGCAACCCTTGAATACAAGGTTACATGGGCAGATTGGGCATTTAATCAAGATAGCTGGAAAACCGAATTTCAAGCAATTAAGTCTGCTGACACAAATGTGGCTCTGGCCGATTATATTTCTTTAAGCACTAAGGATAGAAAATCTAAAACTGCGGTTGTCATTAGGTCAAGCATAAATGGTGTAAAGCATTACGCAGTAAGCAACAAAGTGGTTGGAATGACAGAAGCGGTATTACTAAACTGGAATACTCTTCAAGAGCTTGGAGGATTAACCACAGAATATCCAGATAAGCTTAAAGAATCAGTTACTGAAGAAGTGAAAGCGGCTTTCGATAAAGAAGTTGCAAACTTGAAAAAGGAACACGAACAACAGCTAAGAGAAATTGAGGCTAAGCAAACTGAAGCATTAAAAGTTCAGTTAAAGGAAAAGCTTGTTGCGTTAACTAATATGGTTAAAAGCTAAAAAAGGAATGTCCTCTTCAAGTACATATTCAGGCAAGACTCGTACGTTTAGCCATGGTATTCATCCAGAAGAGTACAAAGAGCTCAGCAGTGACTGTACTATTCAACGAATGCCTTTCGTGGAAGAATATATGTTACCTCTGGGTCAGCATATAGGAGGACCAAGTAAACTTATAGTTACCAAAGGACAAAAAGTTAACCGAGGCGAAAAAATTGCTGATGCCAGTGGATTTGTTTCTGTTGCCCTTCATTCTCCTGTTGATGGAGAAATTAGCGATATAGGGATTTTTACTAACCCGAATGGACAAGTTCTTCCTGGCGTGAAAATAAAAACGGATCCTTACAGCACTCAGGTGATGGAAGAGAAGCCTAGAGATCTGGACAAAATGGATGCTGCAACTTTTGTAAATGAAGTTCAGAGTTCTGGTATTGTAGGACTTGGCGGGGCGGCATTTCCTACACACGTGAAATTCGCTATTCCTGAAGATAAGAATTGTAAATACATAATGCTTAATGGTTGCGAATGTGAGCCATTTCTTACAGCAGACCATAGGGTAATGGCTGAATGGCCAGAGGTAATTGTGGATGGAATTAACATTCTAAATCGTTTTGCAAAAGCTGAAAAAGCGTATATCGGAATTGAGGCAAACAAGCCTGACGCAATAGAGGCGCTAAAAAAGGTTGCTGAAAAAAATGATTTTCCAATTGAAGTAATTGCCTTGAAAGTGAAGTATCCCCAAGGTGCTGAGAAAATGATGATTACGGCAATCCTAGGAGAGGAAGTCCCTTCGGGTAAATTGCCATTAGATTTAGGCGTGTTGTTGTGTAATGTAGGTACTATTGCAGCTATTTCTGACTGGTTCCGAAAGAGCAAACCGTTGATTGAAAGAGTAGTTACAATTACTGGAACGGCCATTAAAAACCCTTCCAACTTGTTAATCCCTATTGGTACTCCAATGAAGGATGTGATTGACTATTGTGGCGGTATTACGGATGATTCCCCTAGAATCTTATTAGGTGGCCCTATGATGGGAGCAATCCAGAAAAGTTTGGACATTCCAGTGATAAAAGGGACCTCAGGGATATTGATCCTAACACAAAATGAGGTTCGGAGTCTTGACGAGTATAATTGTATTCGGTGTGCTAAATGTGTTGATGCATGTCCAATTTTCTTAAATCCATCTGCATTAGGTTTATTAGCCAAAAAAGGACTTTGGGAAGATATGATGGAGTACAATATTATGGATTGTTTCGAATGTGCAAGTTGCTCATTTGTCTGTCCATCTTCAATCCCATTAGTTCAAAGCTTTAGAGTGGCGAAAGGGATGTTGAGAGAGCAAGCGATGCGAGATAAAGCTAAAGAAGCTAAAGAAGCTGAAGAAACTAAAGATTAGAAAGGAATGAGTAGTTCTAAGTTATCCATATCTACTGCACCTTTTTTAAAGGAAAAGGAGACAACCCCAAACATTATGTTGTTTGTGGTTTATACACTGTTGCCAGTGCTAGGTGTCTCGTTTTATTATTTCGGATTAAGCGCTGTAATGATTACGCTTACAGCAGTCTTTTCATGTATGTTGACGGAATGGATGTTCAACAAATCAGGGGATAAATTAAAGTCGTTAAAAGATGGGAGTGGATTGCTTACCGGAATCTTACTTGCCCTTACCTTACCTCCAGGATTCCCATTATGGATGGTCTTTGTTGGCGGTGTTGCAGCTATTGGATTAGGAAAAGCCATGTGGGGTGGCTTAGGTCAAAATGTATTTAATCCTGCCTTATTAGGACGAGCATTTTTGCAATCGGCTTTCCCAACGGCTATCACAACTTGGTCAGATCCTAATGGTGGATATTTCTCATTTCGAGGAACGAATTTAGCATTGCCCTTATTTCAAGGTGAGCCAGTGGATGCAGTTTCTGGAGCGACACCTTTAGCTCAGATGAAATTCGAAAAAGTTTCTACAGATTGGATTGAATTGCTAATTGGTAATGTTGGTGGATCCCTCGGAGAGACATGTGGAGCTATTCTCATCCTTATGGGTTTATTCCTTCTGCTTAAAGGGATAATAAAATGGCGAATTCCGTTGGCGATAATATTGACCGTTTCTATATTCTCCGGTATATTCTATCTCATCGATCCTGAAATATATCCTTCACCGATCTTTATGTTGCTTTCAGGAGGAATGCTATTAGGAACAATTTATATGGCTACGGATCCTGTTACTACACCATTGACTTCTAAAGGAGGTTGGATTTTTGGGATTGGAGTTGGTATTTTGATTGTACTAATACGTATTTGGGGTGGACTACCTGAAGGCGTTATGTATGCAATCTTGCTTATGAACGCTGGAACCCCGCTTATTAATCGATTTGCAAAAACAAGGGTTTACGGACATAAAACAACCAAATGAGCGAAGACCAAAACATAACACCGGAAATAGCGGAAGAAAAAGAACCAAGTTCTTTGAAACTAATCGCGGCTCTCGGTATTGCGGGTCTACTGTCCGGAATAATTCTCGTTGGCACATATATTTACACTTTGCCAATGATTGAGAAGAACAAGGCGGAAGCAATGAAAAGCGCAATATTTAAGGTTTTACCTGGGTGCGATTCGTATGAAACTTTCAAGCTAGAAAATGAAAAACTCATTCAGAAGGTAGAAGATGAGTCCAAAAAGAGAGAGGATAATAATGATGAGTTACTTATTTATGCTGGCTACGATAATAATAAGGAGCTTATTGGTTTCGCAATTCCAGGTAGTGAGCCAGGATTTCAAGATATTATCGTTACGATATTTGGATATGACCCTAATGCAAAAGTAATTATTGGGTTTGAAGTGCTGGAAAGTAAAGAGACTCCTGGTTTAGGGGATAAAATATTTAAAGATGCAGACTTCCAAACTAATTTTAAGGAACTGGTTGTAGATCCTGAAATTATTTTGGTAAAGAACGGAAAGAAAGAAAATGCTTACGAAGTTGACGGTATTTCTGGTGCCACGATTTCGTCTAAAGCTGTAGTGGGATTATTAAATAATACAATGACTGTTTGGAGAATGGCCATTGACGATTATATGAGTGATAAATAAAGGTGTTTATGAATACAATCGATAATAGAGGTACACAGGAGTTCATGAAGGGAATTTGGAAAGAGAATCCAATTTTCGTTTCTGTTCTTGGAATGTGCCCTGCTTTGGCTGTAACAAATACTGCCATGAATAGTCTCGCAATGGGGCTAGCTACCACTTTTGTGTTGTTATGTTCAAGCATCTTGGTCTCGTCGCTAAGAAAGATGATACCTAAACCGGTTAGAATTACAGCCTACATTATAATAATCGCAACTTTTGTTACTGTTGTAGACTTTCTTCTTGCAGCCTATACTCCTACAATACACAAGGAGCTTGGAGCCTTTATCGCCTTGATAGTAGTGAATTGCTTGATTCTAGGAAGACAAGAATCATTTGCATCTAAGAACACCGTTGGGCTTGCAATTAAAGATGCGCTTGGGATGAGCTTAGGATTTACATTTGCAATGCTTTGTATTGGTATTCCAAGAGAAATATTGGGTAGTGGATCCTTATTCGACTTCGCATTATTTGGAGAAAATTTTGAACCATGGGTTGTAATGATTCTTCCTCCGGGAGGATTCTTTATGCTCGGATTCCTACTGCTGATTTTTAATTGGTACGCTGAAAGGAAGAAAAGAAGAGCAAACGAATTAATAGTAGAGAATGAATAATTTACTCTGGATATTCGTCTCAGCATTGCTGATAAACAACTTTACGCTATCCTATTTCTTAGGGTTGTGTCCGTTCCTTGGTGTGTCAGGGAAATTGAATACAGCATTCAGGTTAGGCTTGGCAAACATTTTTGTAATGCTGATTACTGCTGCTTGCGCATATGCGCTAAATACATGGGTGCTGGTTTATGCACCATATTTAAGGTTGATTAGTTTCATTATTGTTATTGCTAGTGCCGTGCAGTTTGTGGAGATGGCGATGAAGAAGTTTAGTCCAGATTTGTTCCAAGCTTTAGGGATTTTCCTTCCATTAATTACAACCAACTGTGCAATTCTAGGTTTAGCTTTGTTTCAAACCAACAAAGGATATGGATTCGTTGAAGGAATGATTTATGCTCTTGGAGCAGGAGCTGGTGTTACGTTGGCATTAGTATTACTTGCAGGTGTGAGAGAAGAAACCAAAGTTTTAAATATCCCTTCTGTAATTAAAGGAACTGCCATTAATCTAATAATTGCCGGTATAATTTCAATGGCTTTTATGGGCTTCGCAGGTTTGTTCAGTACTTAAAAAGTAGACTATGGAATACATTATACCAATACTATTTGTTGCCCTGCTATGTGCAGGTTGGGTGGCGGTTCAAATGATTGCTAAGAAAATGAAAACAAAGAATCATTTTGACCACTTAAATAATGCCTGTGGGAATTGTACCTGTGGTGGGGCGGAGGACGCTTGCGAAAGCGAAAGTTGAAAATCCGGTTTCGGGACGTCTCTATTCACTAATGCAATGGATACTTCCTTTAGAAGGCTCATTTTTCAAAGCTACAGGTCGAATAATATGAAATCCTCCAGTGTTTGATTTAACAATTTCTTCTTGCAGTTCATGATCTTTCATTGTTTTT
>Ga0206681_10000769_pt1 | contig 16241 bp, 12 predicted proteins | sample M150012015metaG_FD_161048 | JGI IMG/M metagenome (GOLD analysis project Ga0206681, IMG submission 161048) | Ammonia-oxidizing marine archaeal communities from Monterey Bay, California, United States - M1 500m 12015 | ecosystem: Environmental > Aquatic > Marine > Intertidal zone | place: USA...
TGTCTTGCCAGTTTTCTGCTAACGAAGCCCACAGTCTGAATTTTTCACCAGCACGTTCAACGTAAACACCGAGAGGAAGTTGGCAGCCTCCTTCCAGAAGGTTAAGAACTTTCCGCTCTATTTGAACCGTAGCTAATGCCTCCTGATCCGTTAAGTGTTGAAGAATCGCTGCCAGCTTTTGATCATCTTCCCTTATTTGCAAAGCTAATGCTCCTTGCGCGGGTGCCGGTATAAATTCTGTAGGCAAAAGCTCGGTAACTTGAAATTCGGAAAGATCAATACCCAGCCTGCTTACCCCTGCCTTGGCCAGCATAATTGCGTCATAATGACCCTGGTTCAATTTGTTGATCCTGGTTGGCACATTTCCCCTCAGGTCTTTCAATTCCAGATCTGGTCGAAATGCTCTAAGCTGGTTCTTTCTTCTCGCCGATGAAGTCCCAATAGTTGCATTGGCCTTTACTCCAAATTTCATCTTAGGGTCATAACTGTTTTTCAAGATGAGAATCAATTCGGATGGATCTTCTCTCTTGGGCACCGAGGCTACGATCAGGCCCTTTGGCGGTGTAGTTTCCAAATCTTTATGCGAATGTACGGCTAGATCGATCTCTTTAGAAAGTAGCTGCTGTTCAATTTCTTTTGTAAAAAATCCTTTACCTTCCAGCTTATCAAAACTCAAATTTTGGACTCTATCTCCCTGCGTTTGGATAATTTTGATCTCAGCCTGATGACCTAGTTTATCAAGTTCGTTTTTTACGTGGTTCGCTTGCCATAGTGCGAGGTCACTCCCTCTGGATCCAATAATAATGGCCCTCTCCATTTAATCTTTAGCAAGTTGGCCCTGTAGGAGTATGTCTTTAGCCAACTTCATCGGACCTGCTATGTACTTCTTTTCCATATATTCAACCACCTTATCAAGTATTTCTTTGGAGTCTTTGTCTAAACTGCTCACTTCCTTTGCAAAAACAGTATCATAGGCTTTTTCCTTAATGTTCTTGATAAGCTGAGGAATCTGGCTCATTGCTTTTTCCACCTGTCGTTCTCTAAACGTATTTAGAAATTCCTCCAAATTGTTCTGAATGATCTTGTCGCAAACCACTAGTTCTTTCTCTCTTGCTTTTAGGTTATTCTCCGCTATCGCCCGCAAATCTTCAATACCGATCATCTTGACATTGTTCTCTTCGGCTATTCTTCTATCAAAGTCGTTTGGAATTGCCAGATCAATGACAACTTTCCTATTCTTATCGGGTCCGAGCAATTTTTTATATAGATCCGGTTCAATAATATAATGGGAAGATCCCGTACAAGAAACAATTATTTCAAAGCCAGCAGAGTGGTTTTCCAATTCTGCTAATGGCCTATTATCACATCCCAAAAGAGACGCAAGACCATCTCCATTTTTCATTGTCCTATTGTAAACCGTAAAATTACAGAACCCATGTTTTTGCAGAAATTTACACATGTTAGTGCTTGTCATACCGGCACCGATCACGAGTACTTTTGCATCTAGAGGTATATTCAGATCCTTGATCTTTCTATATGCCAAAGAAACAATGCTAACCGGTTTAGTAGCAATATTGGTTTCCGTGTATACCTGTTTAGCCGCTTCAATTGATTTTTCCACCAAAAGGCGTAGAAAATCACCTGTTAGCCCAAGGTTTTTTGATTTCTCAAATGATTTTCTAACCTGTGTAATTATTTCTCTTTCTCCAAGAACAAGCGAATCAATACTTGATGCCACTCTGAATAAGTGACTAACCGCGTCCATCCCCTCATGATATTCAGCATTTTGGCATACAAACTGCAGTTGGGTTTCGTCCATTTCGGGATCAAAAGCATGAAAGAAATTAAGTAAGCAGTCATCATCGACTGCAGACGGCGATGTAAATATAAACTCTACCCTATTACAGGTCGAGAGGTACATTAACTCCTCAATATCGGTTCTGTTAACAAGGTCTTTCAGTCGATCTTCAACATCACCATCATCTAAATGGAGCTCTCCGATTCTGTCCAGATCAACTGTCTTGTGCGTTAAGCCTATTATTTTAATCTCTTTCAATTCCTAAGCGGTATAAGGTTGAGCAAATTTAAATACCACAGTCAACAATATGTCATACTATTGTCATACTTCCGTTCGCAATTATATTTATAGACGAAGCCCTGGATTCCGTCGGTTAAATTGTTATCTTGGAATTCAAATAACTAGTTTAATAATTCAAATTTAAGAGGAATGAAAAAGATATTGATGATGTTAGCCATATGTGGAGCTGTGTCTTTCACAATGGCATCGTGTGGTGGTGGTGCAGCTGAAGATTCTGCGGATGCGCCCACAGAAGAAGGTCATGACCACGAAGATGGACACGACCATGCTGATGGAGAAGAACACAGCCATTAACAATTAATGTTACTAAGAAGAAGGAACCTTTATCGGGTTCCTTTTTTTTTGCCACAAACTAACTTCACTTGGGCGAAACCCTTACTCTTTGTAAATAGTCGCCTTCAAATACTCTCTGTTCATCCTGGCAATGTTCTCCAATGATATTCCTTTAGGGCATTCGACTTCACACGCGCCGGTGTTCGTACAATTACCGAATCCTTCCTCGTCCATTTGTTGAACCATATGAAGCACCCTTTCTTTTGCCTCGATCTGGCCCTGAGGCAGCAGTGAAAATTGAGACACTTTGGCCGCAACGAACAACATGGCTGATGCATTTTTGCAACTAGCGACACAAGATCCGCAGCCAATACATGTTGCCGCATCAAAAGCCTTGTCAGCTTCGGGTTTCGGAATAGGTATTGCATTTGCATCCTGAGAATTACCGGTTGTGTTGACTGAAACAAATCCTCCTGCCTGAATAATTCTATCAAAGGCTGATCTGTCTACAACCAGATCTTTGATCACCGGAAAAGCAGTAGCCCGAAAAGGTTCGATGTAAATAGTGTCTCCACTTTTGAATTTTCTCATGTGAAGCTGACACGTCGTTACCCCTCTATCAGGTCCATGTGGTTCTCCGTTAATGTGCATTGAACAGCTTCCACAAATTCCTTCACGACAATCATGATCAAAAGCAATAGGTTCTTTTTCCTGTGCAATCAGCTGTTCATTTAAAACATCTAACATTTCTAAAAACGACATGTGTTCTGAAATATCACCTACCCTGTAGGTCTCTATTCTGCCACGAGATTTATTGTCCTTTTGGCGCCAGATCTTAAGAGTTAGGTTCATGCCTGTTTGGATTGACATAGTCTGCTTTTTACTGTTTGTCGCTGTATTGCGTTCTTCTATTTATAACTTCTTTGCTTCAATTCAATGTTCTCAAATTTCAAATCCTCTTTATGCAGTATGGGTTCGGATGGGTTCTTTCCGAATTCCCATGCCGCGGTATATGCATAATTCTCATCGTCCCTTTTTGCTTCCCCCTCGTCCGTTTGTGACTCGTCTCTGAAGTGCCCACCGCATGATTCTTCTCGATGAAGTGCGTCATGAGCAAAAAGTTCACCCAACTCTAAAAAGTCTTCCACCCTTGCTGCCTTTTCCAATTCCGGATTAAACTCATACATTCCACCTGGCACAAATATGTTTTTGTAGAAATCTTCTCGAATTCCCTGAATCTCTTCAATAGCGGATTTCAAATCCTTTTCATTCCGAGCCATCCCACATTTATCCCACATAACTTTCCCCAGCTTTCGGTGAAAATGGTCAACAGACTTGGAGCCCTTGTTATTGATAAATGTCTCTAGTCGGTCTTTTACTGCCTGCTCAGCTTCTTCAAACTCCTTTGTATCTGTACTAACCGTTCCGGTTCGGATATCACCAGCAAGATAATCACCGATGGTATAGGGAAGTACAAAATAGCCGTCCGCCAATCCCTGCATCAAGGCTGACGCCCCGAGCCTATTCGCGCCATGGTCAGAAAAATTCGCTTCTCCCGCTACGTAGCATCCATTTACTGTTGTCATCAGATTGTAATCAACCCATAAGCCTCCCATTGTATAATGAACTGCCGGATAAATTTTCATGGGTGTTTTATAGGGGTTATCATCCGTTATCTTCTGATACATCTGAAACAAATTTCCATATTTGTTTTCGATCACTGCTTCGCCCATCTCTCTGATCTCCTCTCTGGTCGGATTACTAATCCCCTCTATAGTTGCCTCTTCTTCTCCGTACCTTATTATTGCTGAAGAAAAATCAAGATAAACCGCTTCGCCTGTTTCGTTAACACCATAGCCCGCATCACACCTTTCTTTTGCCGCTCTAGAGGCTACATCCCTTGGAACCAAATTGCCGAAAGAAGGATATCTTCTCTCCAGATAATAATCCCTTTCATCCTCAGCTAATTCTGTTGGTTTCTTTTTACCCTTTCTGATGACCTCTATATCATCGATATTTTTCGGAACCCAAATCCGACCATCATTTCTCAAGGATTCCGACATTAAAGTTAGCTTTGATTGGTAATCGCCAGACCTTGGAATACATGTTGGGTGAATCTGAGTGTAACATGGGTTAGCAAAATAGGCTCCTTTTTTGTGCACCCTCCACGATGCGGTAACGTTAGAGCCCATTGCATTGGTAGACAGATAAAAAACGTTTCCATAGCCTCCTGTTGCAAGAACAACAGCGTGAGCAGAATGTCTTTGCAGCTCCCCTGTAACTAGGTTCCTTGCAATTATTCCTCTTGCCTTGCCACCAACTAATACCAATTCCAACATTTCATGGCGGTTGTACATTTTTATTTTTCCCTTCCCAATCTGGCGGCTCATTGCGGAATAAGCACCCAATAGCAATTGTTGACCGGTTTGACCTTTTGCATAGAATGTCCTTGAAACTAAAACTCCACCGAATGATCGGTTGTCAAGCAGGCCTCCATACTCTCTGGCAAACGGGACACCTTGCGCCACACACTGATCAATAATGTTCGCTGAAACTTCTGCCAATCTGTAAACATTTGATTCTCTTGCTCTGTAGTCGCCGCCTTTAACGGTGTCATAAAACAACCTATAAACGGAGTCCCCATCGTTTTGGTAATTCTTAGCCGCATTTATTCCTCCCTGCGCTGCAATTGAATGGGCACGTCGTGGAGAATCCTGAAAGCAAAACGATTTAACATTATAACCCATTTCCGCAAGCGAGGCAGCAGCTGAACCTCCGGCCAAACCTGTTCCGACCACAATTATATCTATCATTCGCTTATTTGCCGGATTGACAACATGAATGTTGTTCTTATGATTGGTCCACTGATCTTTAATCGGTCCTTTAGGACATTTTGAATCTAAATCCATAATTCTAAGCTAAACTTGCGTAATGTATAAGTAGATCGGGATTGCCGCAAAAGTGAATGGAATGATCACTGCAAATGTCCTGCCGGTTAGTTTGATCAACCCATTGTATTTCTTATGATTAATCCCAAGGGATTGAAATGCGCTTGAAAATCCATGAGACAGATGAAACGAGACAGCTACCATTGAAATAACATATAGAATTGTCATTAGCAGAGCCATGGTGCCATTTTCTTTCTTACTAAAAAAGTCTTTCGTCACTTTAGAAAGATCCCTCAATGCCCGGCCTTTATCGTGTGTTCCAATATATACATGGCTGTATCCGTTAACTTTCTTCAGGTGCGAACCCGCATGTTCAATACCATCCGTTGTATAAAAATTTCCTTCATCATTCATTTGGATAGGAAAGTTGTGATCATAATGCATCGGCGCCCAGAAGTTTATCAGATGAACAACAAGAAACACTAATAACAAAGTCCCCATCCAACCCATGGTTCTTGACGCAAATCTGGAATTTTTTTCGGGTCGATTGTACTTATATCTGATATCTCGTGCTCCTCGGTTTTTGATCGCGAGAAACAATGCAAGCACAACATGAAGCACAATTAAAATTTTCGTGCCCCAGGCAATGGTTTGAATTGCGGGGTGGGATGACATAAATTCTGCATAATTATTGAACATAACCGTTCCTTCCCAACCACCGATGAAAAGCTGGAGGTTCCCGGCTAAATGACCAGCCAAAAACAGACAAAGAAAGATCCCGGTTAAAGCCATCAGCCATTTCTTGGCAATAGACGATTTCAAAATTACCGATCTATTCATTTTGGATTTTGAATGTTTTCACTGTAAAAGTAACTTCCAAGCTATGCAATATCAAGTTGATGAGCAATAATATAGCTATTTAGAAACATTCTATATAGTCAATTCGACTTGTACCGACTTTTCCATTTGTTTTGTTATTGGTAGTGATTTGTACCTTAGCGGCACATCACCATTTGAAGCTATGAAATACGAAAAAATAGATAGGGGCTTGTTCGAAGATAACAGGCGCAGGTACCAAGAGCATTTACTCCCCGGTTCCTTAGCGGTATTCAACTCAAATGACATTGTCACAACAAGTGCAGACAGCACACTTCCTTTTGTACAGCATCGTGACATTCTGCATCTATCAGGGGTGGATCAGGAAGAGAGCATTCTACTGCTTTTCCCGGACAGCAAAACGGAGAAGAATCGAGAGATTCTATTTCTGAAAGAGACCAACGAGCACATCGCCGTATGGGAAGGTGAAAAGCTGACAAAGACCGCTGCCTTAGGAACAAGTGGTATTAAAACTGTCTATTGGCTGGAGGAATTTGAAACCATTTTCAAAACACTAATGGCCGAGACAACAAATGTGTATCTCAACAACAATGAGCACACGCGGGCCAACACAGAAGCTGAAACCAGAGAAGACCGTTTTATAAATTGGTGCAAAAAGAAATATCCTAATCACAACTACCACAGGAGTGCACCGATAATGCACAAGATACGATCTGTTAAGCACCCTTTGGAACTAGAAATAATGCAGCGCGCATGTGACGTAACTGAAAAGGCTTTTCGACGAGTTTTGGATTTTATGAAGCCGGGTGTTTGGGAATACGAGATCGAAGCAGAGATCATGCATGAGTTTCTGAGAAACAGATCTAAGGGATTTGCTTACACGCCAATAATCGCATCCGGCGCTAATGCCTGTGTTTTACACTACATTGAGAACAATAGGCAGTGCCAGAACGGTGATGTGATCTTATTCGATTGGGCAGCAGAATATGCAAATTACGCTTCTGATATGACCCGTTGTCTTCCCGTTAACGGAAGATTCACAGATAGACAAAAAGCCGTTTATCAAGCGGTGTTAAGAGTAAAGAATGAGGCAACAAAACTATTGGTTCCAGGAACAATGCTGCCTAAATATCACGAAGAAGTTGGTAACCTAATGGAATCGGAGTTGCTTGGTCTTGGCCTTATTGACAAAGCCGACATTGAAAATCAAGATCCGGATTGGCCCGCATATAAAAAATATTTCATGCACGGTACGTCTCATTTTATAGGCCTTGACACTCACGACGTTGGCCTTTGGACAGAGCCGATACAAACAAACCATGTTTTTACTGTTGAACCCGGGATATACATTCCTGAAGAAAACCTGGGCATTCGCTTGGAAGACGATGTTGTTGTTCAGGAGACCGGTGAACCATTTAATCTTATGCGAAACATTCCGATCGAAATTGAGGAGATAGAAGAGTTGATGAATGCCGTTCATTGAGTTCAGAGGAAAACAGGTCCATTACCTCTTCGCAGGATCGGGTCCTAAAAAGGTTGTGCTGTTGCACGGATTCCTAGGGGATTCAAGTATTTGGGGTCGTTATGCCTCCGATCTGGATGAGCGTTACACTATACTTCGTATTGATCTGGCTGGTCATGGATTGTCTGATAATATATCAGAGGTTCATACAATGGAAGTTATTGCAGAACCGGTAATTGCTGTCATGAATTTCGTTGGAATGAGATCAGCTCATTTCGTTGGCCATTCTATGGGTGGTTATGTCGCAATGGCAATTGCTGAAAAGGAAAAGAGCTTAGTTCTTTCTTTGTGCTTGTTGAACTCTACGCCTGTAGAAGATTCCGAATTAAAAAAACGCGACAGAATTAGGACAATCAGATTAATTGATCTTAGCCCTGAACTTTTTGTTAGTGAGGCGATCAATAATCTCTTCACTGTGGAAAATCTTGCAAAGTATGCCGTAGACGTCCAGAAGTTGAAGGAGCTTGGTCTGAAAACCGCACTAAAAGGAGCTGCACCGGCATTACGAGGCATGGCGGAAAGGAAAGACATGTGTTCTCTTCTGCGCAAAAACGAGTTTCCCGTTTTGTTCCTTTCCGGTATGCATGATAATATAATCCCAATACAATCTGTAATTGAACAAGCCGATGCTTCAGGATCACAAATTGAGATTCTTGAAAAAACCAATCATATGGGTTTCATTGAAGAGTACGATTTAACGCTTAGTCTTCTACAAACGTTCTGGGAAAGTCTCCGGTCTACTTAGCAGAAGCCTTGAAATACTGGAATTTACCATATTTCTCTGCGCCGGTATCAAAATCTCCTTTATAGTATGGCCCATGTACGCCGGTGATCCTTTTAACTGTTACTCTGTCAAATGCGATCCCCCTAGCTTCCAAAGCTTGTTTCAGGGCCAGTTCTCCGTCTTGAAGACGATTTGTCGCCAGTATTATATTCCTAGCATACGTCTTTGTGGGAACTGAAGATGCACAGCCTTCAAGCACCAATGTCAATTTTCCTGTCTGTTCGAAAATTGATACTGACTTGCTGATAAAATCTGAAAACGCTTTTTCATCCAAAGTAACACCTCTCTTGTTGTACCCGTAGAATTTTTGATACGTGCCTGGCTCTGTTTTTACAATTTCAAGCTCTCTGCATGCGATTCCTTTTGTGTATTCTTTTACAATGTTGTTGTCTCCATCTATCAGAAGAATCTTGGCCTTTCCACATAAAGCAGGGTCATGCAATTTCAAGCGAAAGCTGGGTTCATCTTTCGGCAAAACAGGCTCAAATCTGAATTCCCCCGATGAGTTAGAGACCTCTTGGTATACGATCTCATTATTAGGGTTCAAAACCTCCACGTCTGCACCGCCGTAAATTTCTCCATTAACTACCAGCTGATAGATCCATTCGTTAGTATCTGCCTCGCTGACAATTTGAATTCCGTCACAATCAGCTTCAATTTCTTGTAGCTCAAGTTTGATGTCAGATTTTGTAATCAACCTGCCTACTTCATGATACTCCTCATCAATTGCAACGTCGATATTTTCATCTGCTATCAAGCCCTTGTACTCATATTCAATGCTGTACTTACCAGGATTCAGAATAATTAGAAATCTGCCAGAGTATTTATTTGCTTTGTACTCACCGATGATATCTTCAGTCTCTCTATCATATACAGTAATTAAAACATCAGTGACTACCGCGCCGGACATGTCCTTTATGCATCCTTTGTAGACCACAAGAACTTTTCTTTTCTCATCCAGCATCTCGATCATATAGAGGTCCTGCTCCCCTTTACCATCATCACGATAGGAAGAAAAATAAGCCCTTGTCCCATCCGCTGAAGGGACAAAAAACACATCATCTCCAACTGTATTTATCGGATAACCAAGGTTTCTTGGTTCGGACCACGTACCATCTTCAGATAATTCTGAGGTGAACACATCAAATCCCCCCATCGAGTTGTGTCCTTTCGAGGAAAAGTAAATTGTTTTTCCATCCGGATGCAGATATGGCCCTTCCTCATCAAAGGGGGTGTTAATTGTTCTGCCGATATTTTGCACATCAGCCCAGCTACCATTTGGCAGTTTTTTCATGAGATAAATATCACGCCCCCCTGCTCCACCAGGTCTGTCAGAGACAAATACAATGGTTTTACCATCTGCACTAAGTCCTGCATGTGAATCCCAATAATCCGAATTAATTGCCGCATCCATTTGTGTTGGTTCTCTCCATTTTTCACCGTCCAATTTCGATTCATAAATAGTGCCTCCCCCCACGTCATCAAATTTGTACAGCAGCATGTCTTGCCCGTTTGGAGAGACATAAATACATGCTTCGTGTCCGTCAAGGTTTAGCTCATCAATTGGAACCGGGTCATCCCACCCCTGAGAATTTTTTGTTGACATATAAATATCTTCTCTGTATTTACTGTCTTCATCGACTGTTTCTCCTCCGATGCTTCCTTTTCTCCTTGAAGTGAAAAACAACAAACTTTCATCAGCCGTAATAAGCGGTCGATATTCAGGATAAGCTGTATTCAATTTACCCCCTAAAGCATGTAGGTTAGCGTGAACCGGGTTTTCGTATAGCTGTTTCGCATTCCTACTCAACCGTATGTCTCTGTTTATAGATTCTATTGCTTCGGTGTTTGCTTCATTCAGCACCTCCTTGTATTCTGTATATTTTGCAATTGCCTTATCGAATTCATAATTGGCGTGGTGGGCCTTCCCCAGGTGCCAAACGGACTCAACTGGAGCATTTTTCTCTTTGTGGTTCTTTACTTTGTAGTAGGCGGTTAAATTCTCCTGACACTCCAACAAGTATTTGATCGCTTTGCTTTTCTGATTCTGTGATTGCAGATAGCAATAGCCAATTATCGACTTCACATTGATATTCCCGGGATATTTTTCATCTAGCTCCAAGAATGTAACGAGTGCCTTGTCGTACTCCTCATTTTCCAAAGGCACATAGGCTGCATAAAAATCCGTCTTAAAATTCTGAGCAGATGCTCCTGTAATTAGGAAAAGAAGGACTGCTATGAAGGTTGGCTTAAGTAATAGTCTCAAAACAATTTTGTGTTAGATGAAGATCAAATTATGCCCGAAGATATTTCATTTATTGCAAATGAACCAAAAAAAGCTAGATACAACCATTATTATTCTATGATTTTGGAGACTGGTCACAATTTAAAAGTGTTCGTTCGTTTCAATTTGCTGTCTCACTCCTAATTATATACTTAGTTTGGATATACTCCAATAACATTAGTGGCATAAACGATAAAAGACTCCTCCCGGAGTCTTTTACTGAAGAAATTGTGCTTAAGAAAGCACTAGAGCATGGAAAATCTCTCAAAATACATTTGGCACATTGGCCTCGGTACTACCACGATACCACGAAAATGTCTAATGTTCTCATTGTTTACTTGTTTGTGCTTAATTAGAACACCAAACTAACTCAATATATTTCTCCAAACAAGGCCAAATGTAGGTTGGGGTAGGATGGTTCAGTGAATGGTTCTGTATCTACATTTAACGGCAATTGAAATTTTCTTACATTGTTTACGATGAGAATTAGGACATTGATTGTAGATGACGAATTGCTTGCGAGGGAGAACTTGAAAATTCTTTTATCTGACTATTGTGATGATGTTGAGGTTATTGGAGAGGCAGATTCCGTGGATACAGCACTAGAAGCGATAAAGAACTTAACTCCGGATTTGATATTTCTGGACATACGTATGCCATCCGGCATTGAGGGTTTTGATTTATTGGATCAGATTGAATCAAAAAAATTTCTGGTTGTATTTGTAACCGCCTTTAAAGACTACGCAATAAAAGCACTCAACGCAAGCGCGATTCATTATATACTTAAACCTGTTGACATTGAAGATCTTCAAAATGCAGTAAAGAAAGTAACTGATTATATAGAAATGGAGCGATCCCTTCCCATTTCCTCATTCAACTACAATGCACTTCTTGAGAATCTGACGGCTTCTTTGAAACAGGACAGAACCGATAGGATCGCAATACATCATAGCAAGGGTATCAAGCTTGTAGAAACGCTGGATATAATGCGTCTGGAAGCCAATGGCAATTGTACCAATATTTTTTTTAAAGACAGCGGCACTTACCTGGATACCCGGACATTAAAAGTTTACGAAGATCTCCTCCCTCAGAATTTTAGAAGAACGCATAAATCGCATATTGTCAACATGAATAAAGTAAAAGAGTATGTCCATACTGATGGCCATAGAGTTGTCTTGGAAGACAATAGTTCTGTTCCGGTAAGTCGTGGCAAACTCTCTGAGCTTCTTACTTATCTCAAAAAAATGTAGTTAAATCAACAAAATATACCATTCAATCATTGTGATGTACATTAAAATAAATTGCTCCAACTTCTGACAGAAGAAAGACGTTTATTGATAGTATAATTGTAACCCACAACTCCCGACTTATGAGTAATAAAGCCATAATTGTTGACGATGAATTCAACTGTAGAAACAACCTCGAGATCCTGATCAACGACTTTTGCTATGACCTAACTGTGATAGGCCAGGCTGATTCTGCATTAGAAGCGAGAAATTTAATTGAGACCCTCAAGCCCGATATTGTATTTTTGGATATCGCTATGCCCGGAGAGGATGGTTTTTCTTTATTGAGATCCATTCCGCACAGAGATTTTGTAGTAATATTTACTACTGCATATAACGAATATGCTTTAAAAGCATTTAAGGAGAATGCTGTCGATTATCTTGAAAAACCAATCAATATCGATGAGTTGGTTAATGCAACCGAAAAGGCTAAGCTATTGCTTAATGACCCCAAACAAGAGGGTGGTTCATTAGACAAGCTAATTCAAAAAGTGCTAGAACAGAGCAATTCAGCCAAAATCAGTATACCAACGCGAGACGGATATGTTATTGTAGATGAAAAGGAGATCGTTCATTTAGAAGCCAGTGATAATTACACCATGATCTTTTTAACCTCTGGCAAGAAGCACTTGAGTAGTAAGAATATAAAAGTATATGAAGAGAATTTGGATCGTTTTCGGTTTTTTCGAACGCACAAATCACACATAATAAACATGAAGGACCACTTAAAAGAGTTTTCTCGGTCAAATGGCAACATGGCTATGTTAACCGATGGCAAAGCCGTGCCTATTTCCCGCCGCAAACTATCAGATTTCATAGGTCGAATCAATACATTCTGATGCTTCGAGTACTGCTCAGCTTTTTATTTGGTCTTACTTGTTATCTCACCTGCGCACAGCAGTATAGCTTCATTCAGTATTCCCGGGCTCAAGGATTACCTCAAACCCAAGTAAGTTCAATCGTTCAGGATTCACACGGTTACCTTTGGATTGGTACTGTTGGGGGGTTGAGTCGTTTCAACGGTATTGAGTTCAGTAATATTTCCAAATCAGAGGGGCTTCTTGACAATCAGGTGAACTGTCTTTTTGTCGATAGCTCTGACCGCGTTTGGGTCGGAAACAATGGTGGTATCTCAATAATAGATGGGAATCTGACAACAGGGCATAATTTCCAAGATGAGCTGTCCAAGGTAAGTGTTCGTTGCTTGTTAATTAAGGATGAGTATTTATATATGGGATCAAGATCGGACGGCTTATTCCGTTGCTCATTGGCCAACATAGACGATACAATAAAGGAAATTAGAAGAATCGGTGACAGATCATCGAAAATAAGGGACCTGATGCTCTACAAAGGTCAACTTCTAGTTGCATCAGACCATGGATTAAGAAAATTAGCCGGTGACTCTCTTGTATCTTTTCAAGAAGAATTTGACAAGTTGAACGTTAGTGGTATTGCTTATCAGGACAATCACTTATGGATAAGCACAATTCAGAGTGGTGTTTTTCACTATACGGGTGAAACTACCACTAATTATAATGAAAAGAATGGAGGTATAAGAACCAATAAGACTAGGAGTATAATTATTGATAATAATGGTGAGCCGTGGGTAGGCACAAGAACCGGACTAGAACACTTCAAGGGGACCCGTTTTATATCTTTCAATACAAATAACGGCTTATTAAACGATAACATTAAGGTAGTTTTTGAAGATGTAGAGGGAGACATTTGGATCGGGTCTGATGGTGCAGGGATATTTAAGTTTTCTGGGTACAGGTTTATTGCCCTTACTGAAAAGGATGGACTGGCAAGCGATCTCGTAATGTCATTTACAGAAGATAGTTCAGGAGTTTGGATTGCAACTTACGGAGGTGGAATTAGTTATTATAAAGGAGATCAGATTGCGAACTATGAGGCTAATGAAATGTTGTCTAACCGATTGATCTGGTGCAGCGCAAAAGACAAAAAAGGACGAATTTGGTTTGGCACATCCAAAGGAGTTACAATTAATGAAAAAAAGGGTGTTCACCCTTTTCAATTGGACAATAAAATTGACAACGTCAGGATAACCAGCCTGATCGAACACAATGGCAAAATGTTTATTGGCCATAGAGATGGGTTAGCCGCGTATAGTAACGATTCTGTTTATCATTTTGACGTTGATTTCAAAAGTGTCAGGGCAATGCATTCTTCAGCTGATGGCAGTCTGTTGATAGGGTCCTCCAATGGAATATTCGTCTACAAGAACAATACATTCAAAAAATTAGAAATTGACAACGACAAAGAGCTGTATCCGACATATTCGATTGCCTATTTAGACTCAAATAATTTTTGGGTTGGGAACCCCAACGGCTTATTTATGATCTCTGATGGTAGAGCGCGAAAATTTCAACTTGGACCATCCTCAGGACATAATTTTGTCAATTTTTTACTATTGGAGAATGACAAAGTGCTTTGGGCAGGAACAAATCATGGTCTGCATGAAATTAGTATCCCCTCCTTTAATAACCATAAGGAGCTGGTGATTAGAAATTACACTCCTGATGATGGCACAAGAAGCTATGAAACAAATTTAAATGCAGCATTCAAAAGCGAATCAGGAACACTTTGGTTCGGGACCATTAACGGAGCCCTGATGTTCATCAGAGACAATGTTGAAAAGGAGAATAAAGTCAACGACCCGATCCTCAGCATATCAGAAATACAATTGTCTCTTGATAAAACTAATTGGGACAATTTTTGTGAGGGATATACCCACAACAATCACCTTCCCGTTAATTTATGTCTTCCATTTCAGAAAAATCATCTGACCTTTCACTTTATAGGCGTATCTCACAGTTTTCCAAAACAAGTGAAATATCAAACAAAACTAGAAGGTTTTGATGATCAATGGAACCCTATTACACAGACACGATTTATCACCTATTCTAATTTACACTCTGGTAAATATAATTTTAAGGTCAGGGCCACCATCAATGAAAAGTCGTGGACAAAAGAACATACGTTCTCTTTTATCATAAAACCTCCTTTCTGGAAAACTTGGTGGTTCATAGCGCTTATGTCTCTGTTAGGGATCGCAATTATCTATCTTATATATAATATCCGTATCCGAACAGAGGAGGCCAAAAGAACCACAGAGAGTCTGATCTACAAAACCCGATTGATGAACCTGGAGCAACAGTCACTCAACGCGAGTATGAACAGACATTTTATCTTTAACGCATTAAACTCTATTCAATACTACATCAATAGGCAGGATAAATTATCAGCCAACCGCTACTTGAGCAGCTTTGCCAAATTGATACGGAAAAATTTGGATTCTTCGAATTCAACAGACAATCTTGTTCTACTAACTGAAGAGTTGGAACGACTTGATCTGTACATTTCCTTGGAGCATATGCGTTTCCAGAATAAATTTGATTACGAAATCACAATAGATCCTTCTTTGGATACTGATTCAGTTAGGGTGCCAGCCATGTTCTTGCAGCCTTATGTTGAAAATAGTATCTGGCACGGTGTCCTCCCTATGAAAAAACCAGGCAAGATCGAAGTGAATATTGTGAAGACGGTTGGAGAAATTAAGTTTACCATTGAGGACAATGGTGTCGGAATTAACCAGTCATTGGAGCAAAAAGAATCAAGTAACATCTCGCACGACTCAAGAGGTATGATGATCACAAGTTCCAGAATAAATGTGCTGAGGAAAATTACGAAACGCAATATTCAGATTTTTGGCCCGTTTGAAATGCAAGACAAACAAGGAAATTCGATCGGGACAAAAGTTGAGATTGTATTTCCGATAGAAAAAAACATAACTTTTAGCAAAAAAAACCGTTAATTCCATTGAATTTCAGAGGTTTTTATCTACTTTTGAGTATCACTGTGCGGTCTATCTATGACTAGAATATTGAAAATAGCGTTTATACTAATCGGAATAATACTTATTGCGGCGTGCTCAAAAATTGCCCCAATAGAACAGGAGACCGTCCCTGATGATGGCCCTTCGTTTATGCTCAAAAACGGCAACGCTGACAACATCAATAATGACGATACAGACGGCGACGATGGTTCCGGCGGTTCAATAACCGACCCTGATGACGACGATGATGAAATTGATAACAGCAATAGTGGAAGCGGCATAACTGATCCGGACGACGATGACGACGAGATTGATCCTGGAAGTGATGGTCACAAACCTGGCGGTAATGCAGGCGGTAATGCAGGCGGCTCTAGTGGCAATCCTGGGTAGGGGAACAAAATTCTCAATATTTA
>Ga0206681_10000770_pt1 | contig 16217 bp, 5 predicted proteins | sample M150012015metaG_FD_161048 | JGI IMG/M metagenome (GOLD analysis project Ga0206681, IMG submission 161048) | Ammonia-oxidizing marine archaeal communities from Monterey Bay, California, United States - M1 500m 12015 | ecosystem: Environmental > Aquatic > Marine > Intertidal zone | place: USA...
ATCGATATTGATGAATTCCTCGATTACTTTGAGCATGGTGAGAATGAAGAGTGATTGAAACTCTTTCAGGATAAGCGTGTCCACTCGCCACTTTCACTAACCTGCCATGATGTTAGTTCACCACTGGTGTCGATATACCATCCAGTTTCTCCTTGGACGGTGCCTGGAGCGGCTTGCATGATTCCTGTTTTCTTGGCCTCTTCTGCTAATCGTTCTCGCATTTGCTCCGGTGTTTCTTCCTGTTGAGGTGCCACCTCTACTACAGGTTCTGGTTCCGGTTCAGCAACAGGAGGGGCTTCCTTCTCTTCTACCTGTAAATCAGCATCGAGTTCTGGCTCTAATCTCTCTTCATCGAAGTCCTCACTCCAGAGATCGCCCTTCGAATCTTCAGCCCTCATTCTACGAATCAAGACTACCATTATTGTTAGGAAGAGGAAGACGATTACCGTCACCATTGTGAGTGCTGAATTGGTATCTCCCAAGCCTCCTCCGAATAGAACTGCATCTGCATCAAAGAAGCGTTGTGCTATTAGTCCACTCCACAATACTTTGCAATCATGTGATTTTCCAGATTCAGAAACTTCAATCTCCCAAGAATCTGCACCGATGTGACTAGCTTTTCCTACCGTGCAATCTACTGTGGTATCAGCCGGTTCAACATCGATTCGATTTCCATTCAAATCGATAGCGTATACTCGCAGTATCAGAGTGGTACCCTGTTCGGGAACTTCATCTGGGATTTCTGCAATTAGTCTCTCAGGAATTCCAGGGACCACAGTTACTGTTACATCCGAGGTAGCATCTCCTGCAGTAATACGGAGATTCCATTCTCCTGCAACTCCTCCAGATACCATCCAATGGCCATCACCCTTGGGTGAAGGAGTTACTTTCCCTGAGGGGTCATCAAAAATGAATTGTACAATTGCAGCGGGGGCTTGATTTCCATGAACATCGAGGGTAGAGATTGAAATTTCAGACTCAGTACCACTTGCTACTGAAAACCCATCATCAACATCTGTTACAACGTGCCGCGCAGTACCTGGAATGATCTCTATGTCAACAATGGCAAATATCCCTTGAGACATTGCACGAATTTCATGCATCCCTAGCGAAGAAGGCGCCCATTTTCCACCAGCAATTTCGATTTCCATGGTGCGGTCAAGACCATCTATCATCCAAACTACATGTAACTCATCCAGAACATTTCCATATTCATCTTCGAAAATTGGCGATAGTTCTAACACACCATCCGAGGGGACCTTAGTGCCCGTTTCTGGAAGAATCATTCGTGCTAGTGAACCGGGAGAAACTTCGACATCTGTATAGGTTTCATGAACTATCGCAGTCTCATTGTCAAACCATGTTGCAGAAATAGAGTACACTCCAACTGGACCGGGGTTCAATAGCATCCATGAAATGTGGTCTGAAGCATCAAGCTCATCTGCAACATCCCATGCACCGGTTACAGACCACTCATTTCCAACAGCATCGAATGCCATCAATGAAGCAACTATCGAACTTCCTGACTTGACCTCATCCGAGTCAATATTGATGACTAGCCCAACTGATGGGCCCATTGCAACGTCAACAACCTGAGTTGTGGAATAACCTTGGTCAGTCACGGCGATTGTCCAAGATCCTATTCGCGATGGTGTCCAAACAACTTGTTCGCCATCTAGTTCAAGAGAACCTGACGGAACTGTCCAATTTGATAGTGAAAGAAGCACTGGCGCTTCATTTCCAAGTACATCGGTTCTGATTGAGGTCAGATTGACGGGGACACCTGCACGAATCTCTGTCGAATTGAGTTCTATTGCTAGCCCAGTAGCGGCTGCGGGAAGAACTCTGATAGTTCCACTTCCATTTGCCCCAGAAGAACTTGTTACATTGATTACCCAGAGACCTGGCTCGGTGCTAACAAATACTCCTTGAGGTGTAATCGTTCCACTTTCAGTACTCCATGTCAACTCACCTGCTTTTGAAATTCCAATTTCATTTCCATGACTATCGACGGCATTTGCATCGATTTGGAGATGTGCACCACTCTGAATTACCAATCCGAATGGAATGATTATCTCAACAGGAGCACCTGGAACAATCAACAGATTGACCTGCGTTTCCAATTCACTCCACACCATTCTTATGGTGTGATTTCCAACTGACGCTGGGGTCCAAGTATTGGCTGAATGATTGATTACGCCACTATCACATCTCCAGCCTACATCGCCAGAGATAACATTACCAGCCCTATCCTCAAGATGCGCTGTCAAATTTACAACCTCATCAATATTGAATTCAGTAAGGTTGAAATCTGAAACAATAGAAACCGGCCACCCAGGAGTAACAGTGATTTGGAGAGTTTGATTCACTCCACCACTTGTTGCTGTAATATTGACAATCCCAGACTGGCCAGGAGTAAATAGCCCGGTTGAGTCGATTGAACCACTAGAGCTTGTCCAAGAAACGGCCTCGTCGATAACAGTGCCAGAACTATCCTTGACTACTGCACTGAGGCGTAATGCGCCATCTGCGGTCAATTCTGTGCTCGGGCTATCGATATCGATGCTGGCTGGCACTGCCGCAGAAACTGTTGCAAAAGTAGGTAGCAATAGCAATATGATCAGGCTGAAGGTGAGTCGTCTATTCACGAGAGTCATCTCCCTATACCAGTCTCATTTATGGCTATCAAACAATCCCTTCATTCAGTCCATTCTGCCCAATCTGTAGCGCCGCTGTCGCGGTACCACCATGTTCCGTTTTCATCTTCGGCCCATTCTGTACCATCATCATCGAAGCGATGCTCTACTATCCATGACGTATCTTCTTCAGGTGTTGGTTCACTAGGTGGCGGCCCACTTGGCCCCTGACCTTGTGGTTCAATAGATGGCGCAACATCGTAGTAATCCTTGTCGTCATCTTCATCATCATATTCTTCATCCTCATCATCATAACCAGAGGAACCTGAACGGAATACCATTACGATAACAACTAGCAGGACAATGAGCATTAACAAACCAAGTACTGCTCCCGCGTAATATAGTGCACCTCCTGCTTCAAAGAATCCAAGGAATGTTCCATCAACTTCAATTTCCCCATATTCTTGGACATTTCCTTGTTGAACTGTTACGGTTTGCTTACCCTCATCCAGCGAAGTAATTTGCCAATTACTAGCATTAAGTTGGATGATAGTCATGCGTCCAGTTGCCTCAATATAGGTGGATGGCGGGACACTGATTTCATTACCCCATGCATCATAGGTCTGCACCCATATCTCGAATGATTCGAGTTGCTCCACTCTATCATCAGGTAATAGAATGTGTAGAATAATGACGTTTACCCTTGAATTAGGATTAACATTTACTGTCCAATTATTAGTTGCAGAACCAACTGAATAGGTCAAAATGTGCTCGCCCTTCGTGGTAGCATCCCAGGTATACTCTCCAGCAACACCAGTAGAATTCACAACTTGTGACTTCTTACCATCCTCTCTCCAGATTACATCCTGAGGGAATTCGTTACCATCTGAGTCAGTACCTATTACTTCAATACCGTAATTATCTCCAGATGTTGCAGTATCTGCTGGAACCTTTGCATCCACAGAAATCGCTTCACCATGTCTTACAATGATGTCAACGGTTTCTGAAATCTCATATCCCTCATCATTGATCGCCCATGCAGTAATGCTCCATTCTCCAACTTCGGTAGCTGGCCAATTACCTGACGATGCCAACAAAGTTCCAGTGATATCTGTAGAATTGCCACTTGCCGTATTTGTCAAGCGATAGGAAATTATCGAGGAATCGATGATGTTACCATCACTATCGGTCAACTGTGGCAAAAAGTTGAGGCTCATGTCAGCATCAATATCTTGAGACAAAGATGAAGGCTGAATTAATTCGATTGTTACCAAATCACCGTGCACAACCATGATACTCAGTGAAACCTCAAGGAATGAAGTTCCACCATCATATGTTGCGTAGAGAGTATATGGTGTCGGACTTGCATGAATTGGTACGAAGTAAGTGCTGGACCCATAGACCTGCTCCTGAAGTATGGATTGGTCATTGAATGAAGCATGCTCAATTCTCCAGTTTACATCCTCAGTCCATCTATTACCATCAGAATCATGCGCCTTTACCTTGACAGTAAGATCACCATCTGCAGTCAGATTAAACAAGGAATAGGTTGATTCCACAGATTCGACAACGAGAATTAATCCAGTGATTTCTCCCTCGCTAATCTGAATTGTAACTTCGCCTTCCATTCCAGCATATTGCGCCTTGATGAGTTTTGCACCACGGCTCTCAGCATGCCAAATAGCGGGCTGGCCTTCTTCCAATATTCCATCGAAATACGTCCAGTTTCCTGATGGAACCATGACTGAAAGCCTATTGCCCATTATATCAACTCTAGTAGTATTGAACCAAACTCGGTCATCTGCTGTGATTTCTTCAATTGAAGCATTGAGTTCTAGATAGGACATTTCTCCATGGTCCACTGTGATATTGAGTGAATGTGAGATCCCACCTGTAGAAAGCATGGAAATCTCATGAACTCCAATTAGAGTAGCGAAATATGTTCCATTTTCCTCGGTAAATACACCTTCAGTTGTACTCCACGAGATTCCGCCACCAACTGCTAAGTCTAGCAGATTTCCATATTGGTCATGTATAGTCCATGAAAGAGTACATGTGGTTCCTGCCTTGACAACATCTTCACATCCTGTTGTCAAATAATGCGTTGGAACCCCTCCAAGAACTACAAGTGAGACATCGATAGTCTGTACTGACCATCCAACAGTAACCGTGACAGGCCCGATTGCGTATGGCATGAATGTCGCTCCTGACATACTTCCATTGGTCGGCGTGTAGGTGATAGACTGCCCCGGGACTGTATTTCCATGCTGGTCCTGTATCTCTGCACTAATGGTGAATGACTCATCTGCGGTAATTATCTCACTCGTGTCGGAAACTACCAGTGTTACTGGTGCGCCAGGAGTGACTGTAATCGTGTCAGTGCTACAAATAACTCCGAAACAAGCCTTGATTGTGTGTTGACCTGCTAATATTGGAGTATACAGTCCATTTGAATCGATATTGTCATCGCTTGAGGACCATGTTACATCTTCACTAATCATCGAACCAAGAGCATCTTCTAAGAGATGCGAGTACTGAACTGAAGTATCGGCATCAGTAGTAGAGCCTGAAGGAGAAACCGTTACAGAATCTACATTGGTATAGTTCATTGTTATCATAGGACGAACTGAAGCTTGTTGCTCACTTGAATAGAATTCCATCCAAGCAGCACCAGCATCTGGTGTCGCGATAATTATCCACGCATGGTTACCATCCATCTGCATATAGTCATGACCAATTTCCAGCCACACCTCTGTAGAACCTGCCATTACAGTAGTAGAAGAAATCGCTGTAGAGTCATAATCTGTACCTGCTGTCATTCCAGGTGTGGCCCAATTGATTCCCGAAGAAGACGAATTCCAAGTTGAGCCCGCCTGAGTCCAAGCACCTGTTAAGAGCCTATGAACGGAGAAAGTTAGCGAGATGGCACCATTGAACTGCTGGTCTGAGACTTGTAGTTGTACAGAAGCTGAATGGATATTAGCAGCCATTGGTAATGGAATCTGACTATTATCGAGAGCAATTATCATTCTACATTCAGTTAATGCTCCTTCACAATCGGTTCCTGCCATCATAGGGCTATTGCCATGATTTTGATCAGGATTTCCATCTCCAATATATGAATCTCTGATATTTGTATGACCTAAATCAGCAACCTCATTACCAGTTTGGAAAATATATGTCCAAGTATGATCTCCATTGTCAGTATTGTCCTGTGGGTCTCCAATTGCAAAGGTACTGCGCGAGGAGGATGGTCCCGGAATACTTCCGTTAATCGCTTGAACCCACCACTGATAAACTGACCCTGCAGTCAAACTATTTGCGAATGAGAAGGTCGTTCCATTGATTTCAGAATCCTCCCAAGATTTGTACTTCTGTTGTCCACTTGCTTGGGAGATTGTAACGACATATCCGGTTGCATTTGCAACTGTGTTCCAACTCAATTGAGGCTGATCTTCACTTGAAAGAACCCATGAACTGGTGTTGTAGAGTACTGCCCCATCTGATGGATAATTTAGCGATGGTTGGGCTGGCGGTAAGATTCCATTCACGTTATCGACATAATCTAGAACCAAACGAGGCCTGTAGGTTTTATTCCAGTACTCTCCAGAATGGAATGCATGTCTAGACCCGGGGGTCCCGGTGGATTGCAACAACACTGTCAATGTGTTATTCCCATTTGCAACATTCGATTGTGCAAGGGAAGTGATATCCCACTCAACCCAAGTATTAGGTGGAGAAACAAGGAGTGTAGACCTCGTGATTTCTGAAGTAAGACACGATGGAGAATTATTCCAGGTAACACTATTCTCACTAAATGAATCACATGCGTGAGCACTTACCGTCAGAGACGAAGTTCCCGAAACACTTTGCCTATACATCGAAAGCAAAGCGCTAGTTGGTGTCATTGCTGCTGGGAATGGTAACTCTCCAAGATCGAATGAAATCAACATCTGTGATTCACCAGAACCGCTTGGAGCGATTCCAAGATTCATTGCTGATGATGCTCCTAATGCAGTATTTCCTAATGTCGAATCGATTGATGAATCAGGTACTCCAGGCAATTCGCCAGTATCTTCAAAGATTGAACTCTGGTACAGGGTGATTGAATGATTACCAGCGCCATCATCCGAACCATAGGCTCCAGGCACGCGGTATGAATGTGTACTTGTCCAAGCACCTAATCGGTGATCTTGTTCTGCTCTCACTCTCCAATATAGCCAATAATCTCCCCAGACGATATTATCTGGCGTGACATATGACATTACTTCGCTTCCATTAATTGTCGATGAACTGAATGTTCCGTTATATGTCGAAGAATCACTGAAGTCATAGAGCCAAGTATTGTCCAAATCGGCGAAGTTCGGATCCATGGAAACTTGTGCTACCCAACGTGTTTCATTGTTAATTGTGGAATTCCAAGTTCCAGTTACATTGTCGGCACCGCGCGGTCGTGATGATGTTTGATTCCATATTGTTGAACCGTCCAAGGGCAATACATCAGTTGCAGCAGGTGGAAGCCATTGTTCTCCTGTCCTCCACGACAGAGATAATTCTGGCCTCAGAGATTCATCAACATTGTAATTACTACTAGCGAAATGCCACTCATCTTGAGTGTCTGGTATCGCAATGATAAGTGAAATTGTATCGCTCCCTGAAGCATGTGCATGCTGAACAGCATAACTCACATCTATGTCGATTGTAGTGTCTTCATAGGTCACATTTACCATATCAATTGCTGGTGGCGAAGTAGAACCCCACGAGGAATTATTGCTACCAGTTGGACTAGCATATGTCGCACTTTCATTCCAAGCAGTTGCGAGCTCACCTACTACCAAAGTAATTGTTTCTTGAGTTGCCTCTCCTCCATTAAGTCGAGTCAATGTCAATGTTGCATTGACGAATTCATGTGAATCTGGAATTGGTAGACTCGACCAGTTAATTTGGATAAGTGCGAACGAATGGTGCGCAGATGATGAGGTCACATTTGAACGTCCTGCAATCAATCGAGAATTTCTTTCATACGAAGTCATAGAAGACCCCGAATCAATATTTGTGTCAAGGAATATACTCGGATAAGCGAGTGCCTCTACAAGTTGACCTTCTTGAAGACTCAAATTAGCATCTGTTGAATTGATTGTCGCTCCGGTTGCAGCTGGAATATGGAAAATACTCGAACTACCCATAGCACCTAGGATATCATCAGAAATTGGTTGAACAAACCATCTGAAACTTGAGCCAACAGTAAGACTGGTTGGAGGAACTAACGAATAATTACCTGTGGAATCTTCGCCCCACCCAGTAGCAAGTTCACGACTATCGTACATAGTCCATCCAGAACGGACATTTGAATGGTCATCGTAGATGAATAAGCGCCAATCATCAACACTTCCTGAATTGGCATGATACCATTCGAAAGTAGTATCCTGGTCGGGCAATAGAGCATGTGTAGAAGTATCCCACACGATTTGATTATTGCTTGGTAATACATTATTTCCAGCAGTTGGTGCGGTTGAAGCACTACCATTAGTCCACGTTAGGTTCATCCATGGGTGCTGTGAGGCTGTTCCATTAACCGATGTGAAAATAGTCTGACCCTGCCCTTGAGTACCTTGCAACATAATTGAGAGATGGGACTCACCAGCAGCATATGCTGCTTGAACTAATTCAGTTATATCGAGTGTCATCCAATTGGCATTTGCGCCATCCGACACATCACTAAATCCACCACTATCATTGACGCCTAAGCCGGCACCTTCATCCCATTCAAGGGTTCCATCATAATGCGAACCATTTGCGTTTGAATTCCAATCAACAAGAACTGGATGCACTGAAACATGGTTTGAACTGCTAGAGCCAAATTCCGCATACATATTGAGAGTAGCCTCAGAAATGTGTGCGTTTTGTGGATTCGGTAACTCTGTTAATGGGATCATTATCAACGAAGTTGCATTATTTCCATTGCTATCGGTTCCTACCTTTAGCGAGGTTGAACTCGAATGAGTTTGGTTGAAATCTGCACCTCCATCGACAACCCATGTGTCGATGAAGTTAGGAATATTCAGATGTGGTAATGCGTCGCGGTGACGTATTTCGACTGCGGCAGAATCAGCATCGATACTCCATGTAGTAATATCGGGAAGTTGGAAGTGGAATACATTAGACCAATTTCCAATTTGGTTAGTAGTAGAAGTAGCTCTAACTCGCCAATACCATGTATTTCCTACTAGTAGTTGGGAATTTGATACATCATATGTCATATTGGCAATATCGAACCCTGCATTATTCCAACTTGCTGCTGTGAGCAAATTTCCAGTATCGAAAGTATCTGCAGTATCGAGTTCAATCGACCAACCTCCTACTGTCACATTGCCAGCGGTAAAGTTCCACTCAAGTGTCGGCTGAGTAATTGGAGACGGTTCTATTCCTTGTTCGACAGCCCAACTTCCATTCAAGGGCATGTATGGCACTGGATTTGCAGGTATTGCATTAGAACCAGGCACATAAACAAACGATAATTGTGGACGATTTGCCGCAGTTGGATCAGAGTTTGGATTTAGTAGTACATCTCTATTATTTCCGCTTCCTACTCCTACCAATCCAACAATCAAATCAACGCCTCTTCCATCACGCATTGCATTTTGGACAGCCAATGTAACATCAAGTTCCATTCTATCTCCGGGAGAATAACTACTTCCAAGTGAAGATGAATCGAGCATACTTGCACGCTCCCATCCTTTTGCACCTGAAGTACCCCAACTATTCACGCCGTCATACGTTGACCAACTCGCTCCGGTTTCCGTCCAATTATGTTGTCGGGATTCCCAAGCAGCAACTACTGGCGTACCTGTAGGATAATCATCGAGTCGCATTGAAAGCTCTGCGCTCTCAACTGCATAACCTGATGGCAATAGGTGACTGACTAAATCGCATCCAATCAGTACACTTGTCTCAGATGGCCAAGTATTGTAACTTATTTGCATCACATCTTCGCCATTGTAGTTTGAACTTGTAGTTCCACTATCGATGTAGGTATCGCCACAATATGGCACATCGCCAGCAGTGGTTGCATTACCATGTCGAAGACGCAATTCATAGCGGTCGTTTCCTAAATGCACCGATTCCAATGCTGAAACAACGAAACTATCTTCGGACCACCATCCCTGATGGTCATTCGAATCTCGATGAGAGATTCTCCAGTGATAACCCACTCCTAGATCTAGAGAATTTGCTCCAACTAGCGACCAAATTCCATCTGAAGGTGTGAAATCAGTGTCTACGGATGTATCGACTATCTTTGCAATATCACGGAAATCAGCATCCCTTGAAATTTCCAAAATCATTTCATTGCCAGAGACTCCAGTTGTACTCCATACGAGGTCAGGAGTGGTATTTCCGCTGAGGTTGTGACCTGTGATATTCCATACTCCAATTCCGTCAACCGGACTGGATAATGAAGGAGAACTCGGTGCTTGGCCAGTTCCATATCGGTATGTGATTTCCATTACCGGTTCTGTACCATTGAGTGTTTCAGTCGAATCAAATACAACGCTGCTTGTTCCTGAAACTGCTCGTCCATATGTCGATGCTACAAACATCAAATCAATTGAATCATCGTTTGCTGAAGAAGGTGGTACGCCAGAATTTTGATCTATGTATCTCTGAAGGGCGGCTGTCAAATCGAAGTCAAAGGTCGAAGAGGATTGGTTGCCCATCATATTTGCAACCGACATCGATTGAGTTCTTCCTCCATCGTCCCACCAGGTGGAACTCGTAGACTTTTTCCAAGTAACTGCATCTTCATCCCATGCATCTGTATCCATTACATGTGCTGATACCAATGCTGAGCCAGACGAGGTGTTTCTGTTCAAAGAAAGTGTGGCGTCTACAATTGTTGAATTCGAATGCATCCCAAGGTCGTCGAGATTTATTCGCATCAACATGTATTGTTGCTGAGTAGTAGAAGATGCTCCAACGTTAATCGCTTTATCATTACCATGATTGACGTTTTTCGCTTGCCCATTACTGCTGTCAACATATGTATCCTCGATAGTTTCCTCAGATAGTCCGAGATCATCGAAAGTGAAAGAAAAGGTTGCAGTTCCATCGCTATTATCGGTTACAGAGTGCCCTGGAAGATGGAAGTATCCTGTGACCCAATCGCCAATCTGTCGTGTTGAATCTATGGCGCGCATTCGGTAATACATGGTTGAAGAATTCGTTAATGCGTTGGTCGTCATCCCCATCGAACCCGAAGTGCCATTAGTGGTAAACAGGCTTGAGTTATCCTCAGTATTCCAATACCAACCAGCATCTAAATCTGAAATAAATTCCTCCCCTAGTGACAATTGGATTTGCACATCATCTCCACTGAGTGCTGACCAACTCAAATCAGGAGTAGTAGCAGCTCTAATCACAAGTCCATCATTAGCCATCAATGCAGCACCATCTTCTACGAAATTGGGGGTGAGAGTACCGCCAGACCCAGGGGTCCCCATCGTATAGGTGACCATTAGTGAAGGGCGATTGGAAGTGGTCATCGCATCGGAAGTATAGCAGGTATATCCGGTTCCTGTTGCAGCGAGTAACAGATTTACAGTTGAACGATTATTTGCAACTGCGTCTTGTACAATTGCAGTGACGTTGATGTCGAAAGTATTGTTGTTCTGGCCATCAAATGGTGGCTCCCATGAACCATGGTCTGCAGACGAATCTGCACCAGGTTGACCCCAATTTGCAGACTGAGTTGGCCCATTCCAAGTAACTGTGCCCTCATTCCAAGTCTTCTTCATTCTCGATGAGAAAATGTGGATTGTGTCGATATTGGATTGATTAACTCCACATGTGACCTGAAGAAAGGCGTTTGAGATGACATATGATGAATTGAATGTATTATTGAATGCAAGTAACATCCTAGCCTCGCCCATCTGAGTTGGGCCAAGTTCTACCGAAACGGCTGAACCATAGTTGGTCATCGAATTCCCCGAATCGATTCCCGCATCCATAAACGCGCTAGAAGTGGTGGTTGTCCAAGAAATAGACTGCTCCTCTTCAAGGTCAGATGGCCACGCAGGCAGCGCTTCTGGCAATAATAAATCCGCTACTAAGAACATCAGAACTAGCGTCATTGATCCCATAAGACTTCGGGGGTTGATGGTGGGTTGCGACATGTGGCTCACACCCCCACTGCCAGTGGAGGTATAGGTCCCTTTCGGCTGGCCACCCGTAGGGTGGCCGAAGAAAAACCAATAATTGTGATTGCAAAGCGAATGTTCAAGGTGCATCGACCACGACCTCGGTAGGCCATGAGCGAACTATGGGTCGAACGACATCGCCCCCGCACGGTGGGTGACATCAAAGGACAGACAAGTGTTGTACAACGTTTGGCTTCCTATGCAACGATGAAGGACTTTCCTCATCTCCTCTTTGCTGGACCTCCCGGGACTGGAAAGACCACGGCGGCGATGGCCCTGACTCGTGATGTATTCGGTGAGACTTTTCGCCAGAATCTGCTTGAGATGAATGCATCAGATGAGAGAAAACTTGAGAGTATTCGCTCGAAGGTAAAACAATTCGCTCGAACGGCTCCATTTGGTGGCGCTAGTTTCAAAATAATTTTCCTAGATGAAGCAGATGCATTGACCAATGATGCACAGGGCGCTCTTCGCAGAATTATGGAGCAATATGCAGAGACATGTCGATTCATTCTTTCTTGCAATTATTCATCAAAAATCATTGAACCAATCCAAAGTAGATGCGCTGTTTTCAGATTCCGCCCTCTCGCAGAGGCCGAAGTAAGTGATCAGGTTCACAGTGTCGCAAAAATTGAAGGTATTACTCTTGATGATGAGGCAGCCGAAGCACTGGTGCGAATCAGTCAAGGTGACCTTCGTAAAGCAATTACTGCTCTACAAGTAGCAGCAGCACTAGAAAACAAAATCACAAGGAATTTGATTTATGAAACTAGTGCAACGGCGCCGCCAGAATCTCTTCATCAATACCTCATGGCTTGCCGCCAAGATGGTTTTCATGCTGCAAGGCGTAGACTACGAGAATTACTGGACCGTTATGGCCTAGCTGGAACTGATTTCGTCAATCAATTGCATCGTGAATTATATGGTGCAGACTTCCTTACTGAAATCCAAAAATTGGATTTGACCGAATTGATGGCAGAGATTGACTTCCGTCTTGTAGAAGGTGGCGGGGAGTCGGTACAACTCGATGCCCTGACTGCTAGATTATGCAGGCTGCTAGCCTAATCACTCGGTTCCGGGTTCCTCGACAACCGGCTCAACGATATTGATTTTTAGTGTCACAGTTCTGGTATTCTCCCAAGGGGAGCCTTGTTCTGTAACCTCGACAACAATCTCGTGTGTTCCAGCCGAAAGATCATCTGGAATTAGCACAGCAAATGGTACATCAATATCTGGATGCGGTCTAACTTTTTGAACAAAACTTTCAGTCATATTATCATAAAATGATGCATTATTCAAATATCCTTCAGACAAAGAATATGTTGAGTCTGAAGGGTCATTATTATCGGAGAAGGAAAACAATATCCACGCATTTGAATAACCGGTTTCAAGGGTAACTGTACCCTTTTTCGATGATGAATACTCCCATCCTTCATCTCCTTCCATTGCCACTCCCCATGAACCGTCTATTTGTGGAGCAACAATGTCTCCAAACGGTGCATTGGATAGCAAGAATGTTACCGCAAGCCAACAAAATATGTGCAAAAACGATGCTTTGAACCAGGTTCCCTTTGTGTAATGTTCAACAAAACGTTCTGGCATTACAGCACGATGAATCGAAGGTAATAGCAGAACCATTGACATTGGAAGGAACCACAATAAATCCGCCTTCTCTTGTGAAGATGGCATGATGAGATATCGCATAATTATCGCTACGAGAACTGCAAAACCGATGACCAACCACATGGATGCTGCATCGGCCTTTTCTTTGGCTACATGCTTGGCCGGATCAAAGGACTCAATTCCGAGGTCAGAGCCACTACGGCTACGCTTTTTCTCACCGCCCTTGCCTCTTTTGCGACGCTCGGTGGCGGCCGCAGCCATGGCTGTGTTGATGTCGACCATCAGTTATGCGGAATGACGACGGGAGATGAAGCCTTCGCACCGAAATTACCGCATATTTGGGCCGCATAATTCAAAGAGGGGGCCTCGGTGGGCGGACTAACTGCCGGGGTGGCGTAGTTGGTGGCGCGTCGGACTCATAGGGCAGCTCTCCGGAGCTAATTGAGACGTGCAAAGCCCCTTCTCATGTCTGAGACATCCGAAGGTCGCGGGTTCGAGCCCCGCTCCCGGCACCTTATTGAGTGAAATCTTAGTTGATTTTATGGCTTATTTTTGATGAAAATACGCGACTATTTCTGCACGCCGCTCTAGGTTGCAATTTCAATTTTCCAATTGGAATTCATCCAAATATTAGACTTTTCATTCTCAATGATTATGTTGTGTGGGCATAACCCTAGGTTATGGTCGAGGCACCTGAGGTCGGTAGTCGGGTGAAGATTGCCGTCGAAGGATTAGCGGGTTCAACTACCCATGAAGGAGTGGTTCTCCCTGGAGCTGCTCCCGAACATCTAACTCTGAAATTGATCAATGGTTACAATGTCAGCCACCCTTTGTCCATCATTAGTGGGATTGAAACCATCGCTGACGGGACGTCCACAAGTCAAAACTCCAGTCCAGAGATAACTCAAGATGCTACACTTCCTCGTATTACCATAATACACACTGGTGGAACAATCGCATCCAAGGTCGACTATGCGACCGGGGCTGTTGTTGCACGGTTTGAACCAGAAGAACTGCTTTCTTCGGTTCCAGAAATACTCGAAATCGCTCAAATCGACTCTGTAAAGTTAGGCAATATGTGGTCTGACGACATCAGGCCACAGCATTGGAATGCAATGATTGATGCTGCTCAATCTGCATTTGATTCGGGGTCGGTAGGCGTTGTGATTACCCATGGTACCGACACTTTACACATTTCAGCATCTGCACTTTCCTTTGCCTTCGCTGGAGAGGGAGGTAGACCAGCAGGACGAATCGTTTTCACCGGCTCTCAGAGATCATCTGACCGTGCCTCCTCCGATGCTACTGAAAATTTGCTTTCTGCTGTTCATTGGGCTGCTTATGGGCCCGAAGTTAGCGGAATCGGCGATTCGGCAGTAACGATAATGCACGCAGGTTCGGGAGATGGGAAGTGCGCAGTTTGCTCTGGTATTGGGGTCAGAAAACTTCACTCTACTCGCAGAGATGCTTTCAAGCCAGTAAACTCCAATCAACTTGGTGAGATTATCATCTCGAAGGAAGGGATCAGCCATACCTCTTTCACTAATTCGTCATCAAGGTCTGTGGCCTCTCCAACAAAGTTCGACCCAAGTATCAAAATTGCCCAATTTCTTGCCGGCCCACATCTCCATGCTGACATGATAGAAGCTGCAGAAAATGCTGGGTATTCTGCCTGTATTATCCATGGAACGGGTCTTGGACACCTCCCCATCGAAGATTCAATGGGTGATGCTCCCGAAAATATCGTTCTCGATTCAGCAATTGGGTCATCAAATATTCCGATTATTATCGCCAACCAATGTATCCATGGACCAGTCGATCTCAATGTTTACTCAAAAGGAAGACGCCAACTGGAATTGGGAGTTCTTGGTCACGGTTCTACAACCAGTCCTGATGCTCTCCTAACCAAGGTACATTGGGCACTTTCCAATGGGCACGACCTCAGTAAGGTCCTCGTAGAGGACCTATGTGGAGAGAATGCATCATCATTGATGTCCTGACCGCTTCAATCAAGAACTACGGGGTAGTGGACGATACATGGTGAAGGATTCGAGCGACGCGCTCGAGGACTTGCGTTACAAACGCGAACAGGCTCGTCTCGGCGGCGGTCTAAAGCGCCAAGAGGCGATTAGAAATAGCGGTAGAGGCACTGCAAGAGACCGTGTTAGGCTTCTATTGGACGATGATTCCTTTGTCGAAGTTGATGCTTTTCTAACCCACCGAAATACTGACCATGGAATGTTCATGCACGAATTGCTTGGAGATGGGGTTGTTTGCGGCCATGGCACAATCGATGGTCGCAGAATTTACTGCTTCGCTCAAGATTTCTCAGTACATGGAGGGTCGATGGGGGAAATGCACGCCCGCAAAATTGCGAAAGTCGTTGAAATGGCTGAAAAGGCGAAAGTTCCTCTAATCGGCATATGGGATGGCGGTGGCCAACGTGCCCACGATGGAGTTGCCGCATTAGGTGGAACTGGAGAATTACTCGATAGGCTAGTTCAGTGCAGTGGCAGAATTCCAATGATCTCCCTTGTCCTTGGTCCGGTTGTTGGAGTGAGTGCTCTTGGGGCTAGTTTGGCAGATTTTGCAATTCTTGGTAGTGAGCATGGCCAGTTATTCATGTCCTCTCCACTTGAAACTCCAGAATGTATCAGTGGCGAAATCGATGCTGCGGGCCTAGGTGGAGCCCATCTGCATGCAAGCAGATCAGGAATCGCTTGCCTAATCGCAGAGGATGAAGAAGAGGCATGTGCTCTTGCTA
>Ga0206681_10000773_pt1 | contig 16175 bp, 5 predicted proteins | sample M150012015metaG_FD_161048 | JGI IMG/M metagenome (GOLD analysis project Ga0206681, IMG submission 161048) | Ammonia-oxidizing marine archaeal communities from Monterey Bay, California, United States - M1 500m 12015 | ecosystem: Environmental > Aquatic > Marine > Intertidal zone | place: USA...
AAGTATATTGCTTACTATTCAGGTGAGATCCACAATATATTTGCGGACCCTATGCATATTGGTGCAGTGCCGTGTGACGTAGATGGTGCTATCCGATGTAAGCAATATTTTGTTCATTCTTCTTTAGCAGGAGTAAATGGATCGATTTACCACAGTTCAACCTATGCAGCTATGACTGATGCCGAGTGGGATCAGATGAGAGAAGAAGCAGTAAAGGTTAAATTAGAGAGTAAAGCTCAAGTTGACAAGGAAGTTGCTGAGCTCAATGCTTTGTAATTATTTGGTAGGTTAATTGGTGAGAGGGGCAGGGAGTAAAATCTCTGCCCTTTTTATTATTGTATGCATCGTAAAAATAATAATATGGAAAACGAGAAAACAGTCCTCATTGATGGGGATAGCTTGATTTATTTCGAGATGGGGAAACCTACGTTAGAAGAAGGTATAGCTGGCCTTAATGACAGACTAAATACTATTTTAAACTCTTGCAGAACTACAAAGTATGCAGGATTCTTAACAAGTGGTAGATGTTTTAGATATAATACAGCAAAAACGAGAGATTACAAAGGAAACCGAAAGAAATCTAACAAACCAATTATATTTTATGCATTGAAAGCCTATTTAGAACAAACATGGAACTTTACATATACACCAGAACTTGAAGCAGATGACCTTGTTTCTATGTATCATAAATTAGACGGGTCTACTATTATATCGAGTCCAGACAAAGATGTACTTTATCAAAATCCTGGTACTCATTTTAACTATAGAACAGCTGAAATGATTACTACTTCAGCTGAAGAAGCTGTAGTATTTTTATGGAAACAAACATTGATGGGAGATCCTACAGATGGGATACCTGGAATACCAAAAGTTGGGGAGAAAACAGCTGAAAAAATGCTTTTAGATGTACCAATTTCTGATATGCCCGCATTTGTTTTAAATAAATATATAGAAAAATTTGGTATACAGGAAGGAATTCTTAAATTTACAGAGACATTTAATCTTGTGTACATGCTTAAGACTTCTGAAGAATCAGAGAGGATAGCAGGAGTACCGCTACCGGAGCTAGTAACTTATAGACTAGAAACCTCTGATCCTGAAGAATTATGGCCGTAAAATGCTCAAATTTAATCTATACTCCTAGTACATCGCTTGCGTTTACTATTACAGGAGCAACAAAAGACATTACCCCCCACAGATTTGATAACACAATTGCTTCTCTAGAAGGCCCCGAAGGATTAAATATCCAAACGGGCCTTACTATGGAGATAAAAAAGACTTTATATAAGGTTAATTTTATTGAGTCTAAAGTTATCAATGGTAGAACTATTTACACTTTATCTACAGCTAAACCAACGAGAGCCTCTACTTTTATAACACCTATGATAGGTGAGAAAAAGGAAGACTTCTTTTGGAATAGGTTATTTATGAATTGTTTTATATCTACAAAGCAGGATGGGTATTGTATAGCTTTGTTGTTCCGATGGTCGGGAGACCCTTTGTTCTTGAAATTTGAAAGTACTTTAAGTAAGATGAAAAATTTTAAGAGAATGTATGATCCGAGTACTACCACTGTTATGTTTGTATTCAATATAGACACATCTAATGCTGATGACTACTACTCCTTTATTGCAGGTAAATACTCTGAGATGAGCTCTACCTATAAAAGGAGAATATTAGATTTTCATAGCGTTGGTAAGCATAGTGAAATAGGACAAATATTGTATAAAGCACCTGAGCGTAGAAATAGGTTATCAAAAATGTTAGGAGTTCCTTTAGATACTAATTCTGAATTACTTAGCATTATAACTGAAGAAACCGAGAGCTTTGATGAGGACTTCTATAAATGTAAACCCAAATTAAGATGAATAAAGAAGAAAAATACAACTATGACTATGTAAAACGACATAGTCCTGATATGACCGATCTATTAAAAGCATTGTCAGTTAATAAACTATTTGATTCATTGGGATCAGATTTTGATGTAGACAAAGCTATGCGGGATAATCAAGGTAAAATGTCATGGGAACTAGTAGATTTTAAATCTCTAGAACCTATGGTAGAGGTGTTGATGTTTGGTGCAACTAAATATGCCCCCGATAATTGGAAAAAGGGGCAGCCTACTTCTGAATTGTTAGGGAGTTTATTTAGGCATCTTATAGCATACAAAGATGGTGAAACTATAGATCCTGAAAGTGGTAAAAACCATTTAGGGCATGCTATGTGTAACTTAATGTTCTTAGTATATAATAACAAACATCATCCACACTTTGATGATAGAAAATAAAAAGGGGGCTATATGCCCCCCTTTTTGTATCTCGTTACCTTATTATCTTTTCGTTTTATGCTGCGGGTAAATCTCTGCAGCTTTCACTATACCTCCAACACCTGGAGCTAATGAAAATGTATATATACCAACAGGACTTCTATCGTCGGTCTCTACTCCTTCACGTCCCGTAACTCTATCCCATATCTCATCTCTCATATTATCTACAACCCTCATACCTGTTTGAACAAATCCTATAAGAGGCATACTTGATGCTCTCGGTCCAGTAAATTCAGTTAAATCATAGAAAACAGCTGTTTCTCTATAAATACGTCCTATAATATTATCGAGTTGACGGCCTGCCCAAGTTTTACGTATATCAGCTTGACCATCCTCATCCCAATCTCCTCCTAAAGCCATCATAAGCATAAACAATAATAATACTGCCCTCAACTCTGCTATTGACCCTTTTAAATTACCACGTTTCATCTCTAAAAACTCTTGAAATTGCTTTTCTTTTTCAACAGGGTCTGACGCAAACTCAAATTCTGAGTTCATAGCTTGGTCTTCCAAGAATCTTTCAAACTCCATTCTAGCTTTACCTTCTTTTATTTTATGTGTATTAGTTAGCCCAAATGTAGATATATCCAAAGCAATCTTTCCTACATCTTGAAGTGTAGTAGATAAGTAATCTAGAAGCTCTATTTCCATTGTTACTAATTGCCCAGCATCATCGAATTCCTCATCAGGACCGAAATTACCATAGAAACCTCTGAATGTTCCTTGGGCATAAGCCTCTAAAATGTGATTATATCTAAGCTTCCCAAACCTCTCCATAGCCAAACCAGGTAACCATGATCTATATTGCAGGAACAATCTGTTGATCAGATTCATACCAGCAATACTAACAGAACTTGGAGACGCCGTACCTTTTACAGCAACACTGATTTCATCTATACGAGCTCTAAAGTTAGTAAAAACAGCATCTGTCTCCCCTTTAATTGTTACCTTATATTTATGGGCTGCCCCATGTTTAGAATAAGCTGGATTATCTGCCACTTCTAAGCTGTCCCATAAAGATATAGTACCTTCCGGTAACTGCTTCAATCGCTTTAATTTACCGTCTTCATTTATACCATGAGTCTTTGCCATGGCAACAGAGATAACAGAATCCACCATCTTATCAGCTTGTGCTAAAAATTCGAACCATCTATCACCTGTCATGTATTTAGCTCTCTTACTAGAGCTAAGCATTTCTCCTCTCCGTTTAGACACATCTAATACTGCTAATTGGAAATGATCCATTAGTGCTCTTACTTTCGGGTCCCCTTTTAGAATGGCAGCCTCAGCTTCCATAACCTCTTTATTTGTAAAGTGGATTCCTTTAGAACCTTGGGTGTGTATCCCAATTATACCAGCTCCTAATGCACCTAAAGCTACAGGAGCTTTAAGACCAAGTGCGGCAGTAATATGCCATGCTTTAGCAGACATTAAAGTTTGGTTTAAACTTATATTCTTACTGGATACTACGTCTTTAGTTTTTATATTCCTATTAAAGAACACTTTATCTAAAATATCTGTAAAAGTATCAGCGTTTGATTGAGAAGTACTTAACATTGTTTTAACCTTTTTGAACGAGGCTGAAACTGCTCTACCGTGAGCATCTTCCATAACCTCTTCTACAACACCATCTTTTAAGAGAGTCTCTATAAGAAGTAGTTCATCTACGGCATTGTTTTTTAACTCATATCTTATAGCCGCTTGACCCAATAAATACAATGAACGGCCAAGCTCTGTAGAACGTAAAGATCTATCTATAACTTCATTACCGTATTCGTCTTCAGAAGTAAGTTCAGCTGTATATAGTCTAGGTATATGTCTTAAGAAGGATCCATCTGTATCTTGTTGCCCATACTGCATATTATGAGACCTAACTTTAAAGTTATCTGCAACTACAGATGTAAATGTATCCCAAGGGTTTTCAGATTCCAATAAAGAATCTAACATACCTTTTTGGGAGTTAGCAATAAAAGTGTGCCCTAGATTCATCCCAAATCTACCTTCAAATTCTTTGATCTTACTTACATGGTAATCATAAAACCTCTTTAATTCAGGGGTCTTAGAGATCTCCACAAAATCTTCTGAGATATAACTAGCAGATGTTTCTTCATTTATATTTAAAAAGTACTTACCTCCATAATTTAACCATGCACTTTTATGTTTTACCACATCGTACTTTTTATCCCACAGATCTTTTTGCCTAGCGGCCTCATTTGCAGCATTAGGATAAGATTTATCTATTTCCGAATATCTATCTTTTCTCCATTTCGTAAATACTTTATCGTAGTATTCTTTATTTACAGAGTGATGTTTTTGATACCATGTAATATCTCCAGCTGCTATAGCATCTGTACGATCTGAGTAGAACTTATTATTGTACTTAGCGTGTAGATTATGTGTAACAGGATTTATAATCTTTTCAAAAGCGTCTCGCAAAGAGATACCCTTAGCTAAAGCATACTCTTTTAAAAGATCCTCTTCAATTTGTATCTCTTCTGCTAATTTTTGTTCGAACTTTATTGAGGCACTCTCAATATCTTGATGTACAGAGTTTATATATCTACTGTACGGAGAAGCGTGTGCAGATATATTTACATAATTGTTCAATTTACTCTGAGGCCTGTTATAGGTAAAGTTCTTTATACCCTTTTCTTTAGCTTTTTGATCTAATCTTTGTAAAGATGCCGCCCGTAATGTAGCTATAGCTGTGCTTATACTTCCTGAGGAGGTATTTAAATCTTCTAGCAGCTTTTTGCTCTCTTTAGTATTACTTTTCTCTAGTTCCGCTCTTATATCTGTAAGAGATGTAAAGGCTTGGAAATGTTTCAGCTCTTTAAGCATATCTCGCATCTCTTTAAATGTAAGATACTTATGATTAACAACTTCTTCTCCATTTTTATCAAGTACAATAGCGTCTTGCTCCTGCACACCTCTATTAACTTTTTTAACTATACGAGAAGCTTCTCTTAGACCCGGTCTAACTTCTCTATTCATTTGTAAACTAGATATAATACTTCTAGATGTAGCCATTCTAGCCTCTAAAGCTTCCTTATCTTTAAACGCCGCCTGTTTATGAGCCTTAGCCATCTTTTTATATCGTCGTATCTCAGACTTTACAAGGGCATCAATTGCCGCATCCCCTGTTTCTTCTTCAGCTACAGGAATGTGATCTAAGTACTCTGAATCATTTACTACATCTCCAGTCCACACACTGATACCCTCAATAGAATCTGATAAAATACCATCATCCATTTTATATCGTACAGCTACAGGAACAATTCTAGATTGTCTAACAGCTCGCACCCCATATTTTGAAAGTAAGGCTGTTTTATAACCTCCTAACTGAGAGTCGTACCCTTCAATAGAAGAGGCATACATATCCCCAGTTACTGTTAATGTCTTTGAGGTTTTGTTCCATTTACTATGTGCTGACCAAGCCCCTTTGAATTTGTAATCATAAATTGCAGCTGTATTATCACTGTACAACACAAGTAAATCAATAGTCCCTCCCATACCAGCTTTCTCGTCAGAGATGAATTGCTCTGAAAGAACTGTATATGATTCAGATGAGTTTATGATCTTTTGCTGAGCATCTAATTGCTTCTTTATTTCCAACATAGATTTATGAAGCTGCTTTATATGAGACTCCTTAAAGCTAGCGCTAGACCTAATTAAAGCTCCTATGCTCCCTTTTTTATGAAATACTATATCAACAAGCTTCTCCATTATTAAGTGACCTGCCGTACCAATCTCCATTCTAGTCTTAGCGTTCTCTTCTAGCCTTTTAGATTCTTCTGGTGCTATATACACTGTCGGATTCTTCTTATTATACTCTAATGTAGCAGCATCAGAACTTCTTATCTTAAGCATCTTCCCAGCATAAGGCCCTTTTCCTACATATCTCTCAATTTTTCCATCTTTATCTAAAAGTTTTGTAAAATACTTTTTAAAATCTCTGGAAGATACTTGATCTAATGTCATCTTCTTAGCCTCATACAAGTTAGAGAACTTCTCAAGCTCTGATAATGTTTCAGCCACAGTCTTATCTTGATAGAATGTTCCTGATAGTTTAACTGACTCTGGAGAAGCATTGATGGCAGCTTCCAAATTGTCATTAAACATAAGTTTTGCAGAATCAAGGAAAGGGTTCGTACTAGTACCACCAAACATATCTTTTATAACTTTAAGAACTCTGTCCCACCATCTTTGTAGTCTCGATAATTTCTCTTTGGTTTCATTTTTAACGTCTCCGTTCACCAAATGTCGAGTTATGACTTTTGCTATAGCTTCACGCTTAAGCATATCTATATTTCCTTCGTATTTTTTGTAATAAAACCCTTTAGGATTGGCTACATCTTTAAATTCTTGGAAAGATTCAATCATATTATACATAGATTTGTATAATGGACTGTCTTTAGCATTTAATATTTCTACTAAAAAGTGAGCAGCCTCTTCTGTTAAAGTAGAAGTGTCAGATGTCTCTGCTAAATAAATTAATTTATTAGTTAAGTTTGCTAACCCCATAGCATTTATATCCTCACCTTTCTCATTTTTAAGGGTAGGAACTGTTCTAACACTTACTCCTACTTTTTGTAAGAAGTAATGTATAGAGTTCTCTAAGGAAGTATCTGCTTCAAAGGCTTTTAAATGTGCTCCAGCTTCTTTCCATGTACTGAAATTAGAATCCACCTTTTTTAAGATATTAGTAACAATTTTTCCAGATACCTTAGGTTCCCCAGATAATTGTACTTCGTCAGCAGCAGCAGTAGATTCTAAGTATACAGCATAAGCTAGATCAGGATGTAGGCCGTCATCTAAAACTTTATTAATACTGTGATATAAGTCAGATTCTCTACCAAATCTATCTGTAACTTTAATTATCTCTCCTGATCTATTCCTCTGTATTCTACACGACATATTTTAATATTTTAACAAACTGAAGATTGACTCTTCATATTACTTAATGACACTGTACTGGATGAATCTTTAACAGAAGCCTGTTCCTCTTCGTATCTAGATGTGAATTCATTATTCCCACTGTCTTGAACATCAAGTTCATACAAAAATAACGCTTTATTTTTAAAGAATCCTTCATATTTCTTAGATTTCTTAGCGGAAGCTAAATCCGAGAACCCTAATTGTATAGCTAAATCCTCCATAGTAATCGTATTTCCCTCTTCTTTTTCTTCTTTTATTATACTCTTAGCTGTACCATAATATTTCTTCTTAAATGAAACAACGGCTTGATTATCCAACATATAATTACCATCAAGCATAATCTTTGCGGACCCTTCTAATTGCTTAGACCCCCCAATTATAGCACGAATAACCTTAACAGTTGTAGTATGTCTATCCAAAATAGGATATTTGTTTGATTTTATTATACTCTGTCTACCAGACGCTTCCAGTAGTTTATTAGGAAGACTAGTTTTAGAAGCTGAGTTCCACTTTAAACCATCTTTACTTTTAATAAAGAAAGCATGTTCATACTCTAATTCAGATTGTTTCATAAGAGTAAGGTAATTACCTTTTACCCATGAAAAATTCTTAGTATCGAAGGAGTCTTTTCCGAATAACCCTCTATTAGCGCTGTAATCGCTTAAGAATTGAATATGGGATACTCGAGCGTTCCCCCAATTGGCGGTAATAAATCCATCCCAAATATTGTCTAAATCCTTGTGTGCCCCATTTCTAGACATAAATGCAGTGAAAGCGGAGTTTGTTATAGGCATAAGATCCTCTGAAGGTAATATACCAAAGAAAGAATTAGGACTAAAATCTATTCCACTCTGTAATATACTAAAGAGTATCCCATCTCTATGCATAGATGGATGAGTAAACTTTAAGTCTTTGTATGCTTCAGCTAATACATCAATATCCCATGAATCATATTTACCATTTTTAAGCTTTATACCATCTACAGAAGCATATCTACTTCCTTTAGTATATGGATCTAATAGAGGTAAAAAGTTATCTATAGCAAAATTGGAGAATTCTCCTGACTCTTGCAGATCCTTAATCACCCTAGGGTAACTTCTTTCTCCTTGAAATAAACTAGCAGCTTTATCCCCTATAATCTCATCTCCTATCATTACATTTTGAAGTAGATGGGCCGTAACATAATTATCAAATCTACTTAACATATAAAGTATCTTCTCTTTAGGTATACCCTGCTCTATAAGCGCAACAGCTTTATTTACATAAAACTGTCTCATATTAGTAGAAGTATTCTTGAGATCTATCTTCCCCATCAATGTTTTAGAGGCCTGAATAGATTTTCTACCTTGAGATAACATAGAGTTAGGCGATTCAATAATTTCCATAGGATTAATGAAAGTATCCAAGTTACTTACAGCTATCTCTAAAGCTTCTAAATATATATTTTCACTACCATCTTTAAGCTTTAACTTATCATAAGAATGAATAGATTGTAAGTTTCTTAAATCCTCTGCATACTCCTTATATCTAACAAAGTCTTGCAGAATTTGCACCTGATACTTTTTATGCGTAGAGCTCATTCTCTTATCTACAGGGGCCTTGGAATCTATTGTTAACGCTAATAACTCCTCTAAAGTTCCTTCAGATAAATTCCTTGGAGATTCAAACTCCTTGCCTCCATATGTAGAGAGTAAATCCTCTACTATATCATCATCTGCTTCAAACCTGTCGTCGGCGGATAAAGATAAAGATTGCTTCATATCCTTCCTCTCCAAGTACTCAGTTATAATAGGCTGAGACATAAACAGAAGTGTAGTTTTTAAAGGTACCCCCATTCTTAATAAAAGCATATGAATAGCTGCTGCATTCTTACCTGCATTAACATATACCGCAAAAGGATCTTTTTCACCATCCACATATGCTGTAATATACTGCTGTAAATAAGAACTTATCGTAGCTTTATTATCTGCAGACATAGTATGTCCTAGACGCAAATCTTTATGGAACTCTTTAAAATTAAACTTAACAACATCAGGGTTAAAGCCTGTCTTACTCTTCTGCATTTTTATATGATGCGTTATACCAGAAGCCACAATACCAGTACCCCCTAATGTTTGATACATCTTATATGTAGTATCTATAATATTATCTAACGATAATAAAGACACTAATTTTTTAGATGTACGAACTCCTCCTTCCCATTCGTCTGGGTTTTTAATATCATCTATAAAGTAAGCAATGTCTTTAAATTCATATGCTCCTACAGGTGTTATAAGCATTTCAAAACTTTGCGGATGGCGTAAAACATCCCTCATAAAGGTCTGAAGTTTATTTTGCTGAAAAGCCGAAGTTTGTAGATCTTCTTCCATTACGGTGCTAGATACTTGCACATATTCTAAAAGATTCTCATCAAAAACTAATAACTGCTCTTGAACTTTAGCAGAATATTCTATAATATTTGGGAGCTGAAATTCTCCAAACAGTCCAGACGGATCTTTAAGAATACGAGTAGCTAACCTTTCTCTCATTGCATCTGCCTCAGCAAACAACTTATCTCTCTCCAGTTTATCTGGAGCAGCCTTAGCTGCAGCCCTTAATTTATCTATCTCTTCTTTATAAGCGTTGATAGTAGGATTATTATTGTAGGCCTTAAAGAAATTATTTACAACAGATTTATTTTTAGTTAACTCTCTTATAGTGTTTATTCTCTCATATGCAACATTAGTAGGTAAAGCTTTGAGCATTAAACTAAAGTAAGCATCTAAATCATTGTGTCTTAGATAGGTAGCATCCCCTACAGTCATAGACTCAAGAGAAATACCCCTCACAGGAACAATCTTATTATCTACAACTTCTGTATTTTGTAGATACAATGTTAATTTATCAATATCAAAATCGGCCCCAGACTTGGCTACCATTTCTGACGGCACAATTATGGTCCCACCCATTCTTTGGGGTAAGAATCCTACTATCTTAATAAATTCTATAGAATTTAAACCCTCTGTAGGAATACGAAATCCTAAAGCTTCTCTAACCTCATCAGTTATTTCTATATGTTCTGGAATATCCTCTCCAAAGAAACTTCTCATATGGTGAGGCATATATACTTCCATTGCAAGTGTATCTGCATTTTTTAAGAAAGTCTTTCTATCAAACTCAGACATTCTATCTAAATCCTCCTGAGATATATCTTTTCTATAAGATTTAAGCTTTCTTAATCCTGGAGCTATAGTAGTCTGCCTCTCAGCTCTATTCTCTACTTGGAATCCAAAATTAGATTGTAACACAACCATGTTACCATTCATCTTACGTTTAACTATCGAGTTTGTTATTATGGAATGAATTATAGTCTCCAATCTAGTTTTTTCACCTACCTGATTTAAAAGATTCATATCCCCTTCAAATAAACGCCACACTGAATCCTTCATGGTTTCTGGCATATCTCTTCCTTCTAACTCATCAAGAATAGTATCCCGCATTAAATCTCTAGATACTTTTTCGTCCAATTCTTCAAACGTATTAGTAGAAGAATCGTATATGAACCCCAATTTACCTGCTAAAATTTGCGTCTCTCTCTGAATAATATTTGTATTCAGTCTATGATACCTATTAGCAGCTTGTCCCCAAGTCTCGTTAGTTTTATTATTGAACTTCGTATTACTATATGGAGAAGTAACTGTTGCAGTTTTAAAGATATTAGATAAAAGCATTGCAATACTTTGTGTACCTATGGATACATTCTCTCCTCTTTTGTCCTTTGGGTCCATCTGGATACCAAAATACTTTAAATCATAAGATTGCACTCCTGATTCGTCTGCAATAGGAGAGTAAGCCCCTGTTTCATCTACGAACTCTTCAAATTGTCCAGTACTGTTTCTTTTACCTGCAAGCTTAGTTGCAGATTCCATTACTACATAATCTAAATTATTCTTATTCATGTCCTCATAAAGAAGATCAATCATAGAGATTTCACCTTCTTCTTTATTGACAACTTTTGAAAGATTAGGATGTATAGGAAACAATGCAAATTTATTCCCAACTCTAATATCTATGCCGTCTTCTAAAGCTTGAGCAATAACCTGAGGCTTCAAAGGAGCTAATAACCCCATATCTTTCTCTGTAACATTACCCTTTATGACATTATTGTATGCTGTCTCTTCTTTTTCAGTCCAAGAATCAGTTAATCTACGGACACGTCTATAGAAGTCTAAGTGTATAAACCCTCCACCATCAAAAATTTCCATTCCTCCTGGGTCGTGGGTATACTTACCTGGAACCGATACCGAATTTCCATATACATTTGCTACCGTATTCTTCAATTGCTCTGAACTTTCCAAAGCATTTAAGGTTTGAATGTATTGTTTCTTGAATTCAGATACCTCTGTAACCTCTCTTCTAGTTATGAATCTAACCTCATCCTTCGAGTGTTTAGCATATCTGGTCGTATTACCTAAAGGAGGAAATTTTATATTCTCCCACTCTAAAATAGATGTATCTGTAATTGGATACTTCTTAGGTCCCACAAACAGTGAAGTACGCTTAAATATATCAGAATATACAGCAGGATGCCCTAAAAACACTTTAAACTGCTCATGCATACTAGTTGTTCTAATGAACATTATTTGCTCAGCAATTCTATGGAATAACCTAGACGCCATTATGCCTGATGCAAGCTGCCCACTAGTAGTTAAATGAGAGTCAATTCTGTCTACATGATCATTGTGTATACCTATATTGGTAAATCCCTTACCAGACTTCTGTACTATTTCATATTTTAAAAGGACATCTTTTACTTTAGCTATTTCACTTGCTATATGCGCATCCAGTACTTCAGATACTTTAACAATATTTGACTTAAGCCATTTCTTTACGCTTTCTCTATTGGTATTAGGATTTAGAATTAATGCATCCGTTCCTGTAAATAATTCAGAAAAATCACTATGATTAAAAAATTGTAAATTTTTACCACGCTCTGCTACTCCTTTAATCTTGCTAGCTGCCCCATGTTTTATCATTTGAGCTGTAACTATTTCATCTTCAAGATACCCTAATAATCTTGCTGACATCTCGTTAGAATTCATAGCAAAGTTAGGATCTCCCACCTTTACAGTTATATGTGTTACTTTGTTACCTGTTTTAATAAAAGGAACTCTACCTGATAAAATTGAAGATATTTCTGCTACAGCTATATCACCTCTACCTAAATTATCGACCGACGAACTTCTTTGTGTTTCAGTATTCACTGACCCAATCATAGTAGCTATTTCTACCCTTTCCTCCCCATTCAGCCATATAGAGTTTACGCCAGATGAGGATTTTTGTAAGATTGCTCTAGTATTACCATTAGAATTAAGATCATCTGCTATAACATCCACCGCCCCTTTTAAAGATGCTGCGTACTTAGTTTTACCATCTAAAGATCTAATCTGTAAAGAACTTAGTTGTACAGAAGTTTCTAATTCTAATTGAATTAATTTTTCAAATCTACCCCCCAAGTCCATTTTAAATATATCTGCTATATCCCCTTCCTTTTTTACTAGGGTATCAAATATTCTTTTTACATTTACTTTGAAATCTTTATAGAATGTCTCATCTTCTTCTAATGTAGTTAGAACTTCTATTCTATCTGTAAATTGTATACCTAATATAGCTAAAATATCCAATGTTTCTGCAGCTGTTCTACCCCCAAACTCTAAAGTTTTTCGTAAAGATATGCCTGTACTTAATTTTGCATCTAAATTTAAGACGTGTTTACCGTCAGGGTGGTGCCCTAAAGAGCTTTGAGTAACATTAATAAAGTTTTGTTTCCATACATACTTTACATTTCTGTTATCAGATTCAGTATTAGCGTTTTGGGTGTTTCTTTGGCCCCCAGGGGTTATATTAGTGATTGTAAATGTATGGCTAGCATTATTGAATGCAGTTAAAAAGCTTATAATAATAGACCATTGAGCATCACTAAGAGAAGATTTATCTGTAGCTTCCCACCCACCAACAGGGTCTACCCCCAATCTTTCAAGTAAAACCTCATAAGACGGATCTTTTCTAGAAAGAGCGATTAGTGCTTGAAATTTATCTGTAGCAGTAGCCTGATTACTAAGAGATTGATATAAGGCATTAATTACCGTTCCAAAACTTTTACCTTTAGGAGTACCAACTCGAGTAGATCTAAATAAATAATTCCCTTCAACTTCATTCCATCCTAACACATCTGGTAGGGTCTTTAATATAACTTTAACTTCTTTACTTAATCTAGACGCAGGGTTAACTTCATTTGCAGCAGTTATACCTAATGCATCTCTAGAATTTATTTCCGCTGTGTCATCCTGTGCCTCATCTAAGTGTAATATATCATTCAGATTTAAACCTAATTTAGCTAAGTAACTTATATTAGCATTAACAAGATTACTCCATTCTCTATGTAATACCCCATTATCCTCGATTATAGCGTATAAATCATCTAACTCTCTATCCATTATAGGAGCTTTAGGGTGATCTGCCGGCAATTTTTGGAACTCATCGTCAATTGCTACATACCTAGCTTTTAAGTATTCCAATATCTCATTATAAACTGTACCAAAGCTCCCCGCTTGGCCATACTTTTCTAGTAAAATATCTTGATGTCCCTCTCCTTTAGAAACAACCGTAGCTAGCTCAGATGGAGAAAGTATAGAAAATAAATTTAAAACCATTCCCTCATCTAAATATCTATGCATAGATGTAGATAAGCCTTTAATAGTTGATCCTGCACCTTCTGAAGTATAAGATAGATTTAGCATGGACGATCCTACAACCTCACTAGTAAATAAAGATATATTCCCTTCTAAATTAGAATAAAATTGATCCATAAATCTAAACAAGTGATCTACAGAAGCAACTTTAGTAGAGTACTTAGAACGAATAGCCATAGTCCCTCCTTTTTGGGTAAACTCCAAAAACTGAGTAGAAAGGAAATCTATTGCTTTTTCCCCCTTACTCATGACCCCAGATGCTTCTATTTCTGCTAATAGATCTTGCATCCCCTCAGCTTGTAGTAATCTTGTAGCTGTGTTCACAAATAAAGTTTGAAACTCCCCATTATGGGTAGAATTAAAATCAAAGAAAATAGATTTTGCATCTAACTCAGCTGCATAAGAGGTTCCGTACATGAAATTCCTCATTGCATCAAGGATGTACATTAAACTTCCATCTTTTTCTCTCGGGGCTAGAGTTAATAAACTCTTCTCTAGTTTTTCGAAGGATTCTGTGTTATTTGATAATCCAGTGCCTGTTATACAACCCATTACATTTCTTTTTATTTTTTATTATTAACAGTTTTTTGGAACTTTAGTAGAACTAACTGCCCCCCTAGTACTTATAGTTGGTGTGCTGGCAGGAGTCCCTGTCCCTTTAAGGCTACTTAAGGATCCTCCCGAAGGGACAGACGAAGGTACAACTTTTGCAGGAGTTACACTAGTACTAGAAGTTAAAGAGATAAATTTATCGTCTTTCTCAACATAGTCAAATATCTCTGCCTCAGTCATATCCTCGAATATTCCATTAAAATGCTCTATAAATTTAACCCTAGAGTCCTCTGTATATATACTATCTCCTTCTTTATCAACAGCTGTCTCTACATCTATTTCAGTGAAGATACCATTCTCATAATATAATATTATACCCACTGTATCAACTTTAGCTCCAGGACTATACTTAAGTGTTAATGGAACCCCATTATAAATAGGATCTGCCGCAGGAGTTTGTTTAGCTTTCAGTGCTGAAAGGCCTGTGGTACTTGAAGAAGCTGCCCCTCCTGATGTAGTAGGAGTGTTAGAGGCTGCCTTCTTTTTTAAGCCTGCCTTAAACACTTTTTTAGAATGATCTACTCTTAAGTATGTATTTAAGAATTGTGCTCCATGCAAGAAGTTTTTACCTCCATGTAGTTGACCGTATTTATCTTTTCCTGGAGGATGTATTTTATCTATCATATATGTATATAACGGAATTTCTGATGAGGCATCTCTTTTAAAGTCCCCTTTACCATCCCCTAATAAATAGTCGGTATAATTTATCCAGACATGTGAAGTTATATCACCTTCTGAGTTTATTCTATATTCAGTGTAAGGGTCATATACTGTAGCAGCTTTAGCTGGAGACGTGTTCTCTTTAAGCCAGTTAGACATAGCCTTATTTATAGCATCTTCCGATAAAGGCTTACCTTTTCTGTTACGTAAAGACTTCTCTTCTTTTTTCTTTTTTGTTTTCCAGTCCTCATATGCTGCACCACCCTGTCTAGCAGTATCATCTAATCCTAGCATATAATAATTGATATTATACCCTAAATTAGAGATAAATAACTTAAATGATGTTGTTCTAGAAGAGCTAGCAGATGGATCTAATAATTCAGATAATTCTATCTCTCCGTGTTTACCATAATAAACTACGAAAGAATCTCTAGTGTGTTTTATTTCAAATCTAGGAGCTGAGCCTTCCGCTTTACCTTTTTTATTCGTGTTAGGCCCAAAGAATACAAAATTCTTTATAGCTTGCGTTATTGTCTGACTGTTTTCATCCTCTGGAAATATTCTAAAAGCCTGCTCTTCCAGTAGTTTACCTTCTTTTTGTGCTTGTTGATTTTCAGCATATCTAACGAAAAGCTGATATAAAGTTTCTTTAGAGTGATCTGTAAGTTTATTAGCATACACGGGAATCAATTTTCCGTCCTTCTCTATAAACGACATACCATTATTTAACCTCATACTACCACTACCAATTGTAACAGAGTTACTTTTTCCAGTATTAGCTTGTAATAATATATTATGAGTACCTGTACTTATAGATTTAGATGGAGGACTCTTTAAATCATCATCATGTCTCATAACCATAGGAGAACTTTGCCCTACAATTGGCACAAACATAGTATCTGTTTGAT
>Ga0206681_10000775_pt1 | contig 16129 bp, 7 predicted proteins | sample M150012015metaG_FD_161048 | JGI IMG/M metagenome (GOLD analysis project Ga0206681, IMG submission 161048) | Ammonia-oxidizing marine archaeal communities from Monterey Bay, California, United States - M1 500m 12015 | ecosystem: Environmental > Aquatic > Marine > Intertidal zone | place: USA...
ATATTATCAAATCCATATTCAAATTTTCAATATATGGGAGACCTGTCTCTAGACAGTTTTTTCATTGATAATCATGAAGTAGGAGATATACTTGTTCAAACCAATTGGAATTCTTCAAGGAATGCTATTAATATGCTGGGAGAGCTGAATGTAAATGATATACAGACCTTTAATTTTTCTGGATTTTATTTACTTGCAAGTGACTCGCTTGATCTATATTTAGATTTTGACGATACTGATATTTCTTTTGTTAATGCATTTGTAGATCCAGAGGATGTGAGCGGCATTGGTGGAACTTTGAATGGGAGGGTTAAGTTAAAAGGAGATATAGATGCACCAAAATTAAATGGAAGTCTTTCTGTAAATGACGCACATGCGAAAATAGAATTATTAGGGGTGGAATATTTCCTCGATGGTGCCATAGAAATTCAAGAGGATTTATTCGCCTTAAACTCGGTCCCTGTGAGAGACGAAGAAGGGAATACAGGGTCGTTGATCGGGACAATTTTTCATGAAAATTTTGAATACTGGAACTTTGATGTAATAGTGAATTTTGAGGATGATTTCACCAGACGCAAAAAGGAATTTCCCTATCATTTTGAACCTCTTGACCAGTTTTTAGTGTTGAACACCTCATACAAAGAGGGCGATATCTATTTTGGGAAAGCCTATGGGCGAGGAACTGCAAACATCTCTGGTTATGCCAATAATATGGAAATAACTCTCGACATTGAAACTCAGAAAGGGACTGAAGTGAACTTTCCCATGTACGGTGTTTCCGATATAGAAGAAGATTTTGACTTTGTAAGTTTTGTGAATGACAATATCTCAGACGCATCTGTAGACGATAAAGTGGATTTAACAGGTTTGGATTTGGATTTGAATTTTAAAGTAACCCCTGATGCCAGGGTTAAAATTATTTTTGATCCTCACATTGGTGATCAAATTGTGGCCACAGGTACTGGTGATTTAAATATTACACTGGATCAGTACAACGAGGTCAATTTATCTGGAACATATGAGATATCAGGTAACAGTAAATATAATTTTGCTATGGGTATTATCAAGCAGGATTTTGATATAGAAGATGGCTCTTTACTGACGTGGACCGGAGATCCATATAATGCAAATATTGAGTTGATCACTTCTTTTCGTATGAAAAAGGTGTCTTTAGTTGACCTTAGCCCTGAACAAATAGACAATAGTCTCAAAAATCAAGAAGTAGTATGCTATCTCAATTTGAATGAAACACTTTTAAAACCGGAAATTTCATTTGACATTAAATCTCCTAATGCTCCTGAGACAGGAAAAGCTTTAATCAATCGTGTGGTAAATGACGATGATGAATTGAGCAGGCAGTTTTTCTCCTTGCTATTGCTAAGAAAATTCCAGCCTTTGAAAGGAACAATTACAGCTGGAGGATCAGCAGCTCTCGATTTGGCAGAATCTCAGATTAATGCGTTGCTTGGTCAGGTTTCGGAAAATTATGATTTTAATTTTAATAGTGCACTGGATGATGTGTTTGGTGAGAATTCGGTCGAATTCGGGGTATCTAAATCTTTTCTTGAAGATCGATTAATTATTTCGGGGAGCTTTGGAATAGAAAATAGAGCTAACCTCAGTACTGAAGAAACCGAGAATGACTTTAAAGCAGGGTTTATTGGGGATTTATTTGTGGAATACTTAATCAATGAATCAGGAACGTTTAGGGCCACAGCTTTTAATCAATCGAATTCCAATTCGTTAAACGAAAATGCCGGGCAATTCACTCAAGGTGTTGGGATTTCTTATCATGAGGATTTTAATAATGCCAAGGATTTTAAGTTTATGCAGTATTTTTTTGATATTTTCAGGGCGAAAGACAAGAAGAGGTATCCAATTAAAAAGAAGAAGAGACAAACAAGAATAGAATAATGGTAATAGGTAAAATGATTTTAGCATGAAGAAAGTTCTAATTGCGAATAGAGGAGAAATTGCTCGAAGAGTGATAAGAACACTTAAAGATATGGATATCCAAAGTGTGGCGATATATTCTGATTCTGATCGAAATGCTCCACATGTTTCGGAAGCGGATGAGGCGGTATATGTGGGAGAAAGTCCGTCATCTGAAAGCTATTTGAAACAGGATAAGATTATTGAAATCTGTAAAGAAAGAAATGTCCATGGAGTTCATCCAGGTTATGGATTTCTATCCGAAAATGCCGATTTTGCCAGAAAGCTAAAAAAAGCTGGAATAATTTTGATAGGGCCGACACCTGAATCTATGGAAGTGATGGGTGATAAGCTTAAAGCGAAACAGGCCGTTAAATCATTCAATGTACCTCTAGTTCCTGGGGTTGATCACGCAATATCTGATATATCAGAAGCGAAGAAAACGGCTAAAGAAATTGGATATCCAATACTTATTAAAGCTTCAGCTGGGGGAGGAGGAAAAGGTATGCGGCTTGTAAGTAATGAAGCTGAGTTTGAAGAACAAATGCAACTGGCACAAAATGAAGCAAAATCTTCATTTGACAATGATGCCGTATTCATAGAAAAGTTTGTTGAGAAGCCAAGACATATAGAAATTCAGATTTTCTCCGATCAACATGGTAACTCAGTATATCTCTTTGAACGCGAATGCTCTATACAAAGACGTCATCAAAAAGTAATTGAGGAGGCTCCAAGCTCTATATTATCTCCAGAATTGCGTAAAAAAATGGGGGAAGCGGCTATTGCCGTTTGTAATGCCTGTGAATATGAGGGAGCAGGGACAGTGGAGTTTCTTTTGGATGCAGAGCTCAATTTCTTTTTTCTTGAAATGAACACAAGACTTCAGGTGGAGCATCCCGTCACTGAGGAAATTACTGGTTTAGATCTTGTGGAATGGCAGATTCGAGTTGCAAGGGGAGAACAATTGCCTAAAAAACAAAATGAATTATCGATAAATGGACATGCAATAGAAGTTCGCGTTTATGCCGAAGATTCTCTAAATGGGTTCATTCCGGATATTGGAAATTTAAAGCGATATAGACGCCCGGAAGGCCCAGGAATTCGAGTCGATGATGCCTTTGAAGAAGGAATGGACATCCCCATTTATTATGATCCAATGATTGCAAAGCTTGTGGTTTGGGATGAAAACAGGAAAAAATGTATAGCAAAGTGCATAGACGCGATTGACTCATTTCAAATATCGGGAGTAAAAAATACATTGGATTTTGGCAAATTTGTGCTTCAGCATGAAGCATTTACAAGCGGAGATTTTGATACCAATTTTATTACAACCTATATGACCGATTCAGGTGAAATAGCTGCTTCAATGGAGGAGGAATATTCAGCATTAGCCGCGTCAATAGATGAGATTTGGGATACCTTAAGACTCAGGCAGAATAAAGAGTTCAGCTCGTTAAAAATCACATCTCCCTGGAAGAATCAGTCAAATGAGTAAAATGATTTGAATTCACCCCTATATTAAGATAAAACAATTAATTTTGCCAACAAATCGTATTGTATGAACTTACATGAATATCAGGGAAAAAATATATTAAAAAGCTTTGGAGTGGCGATACAGGAAGGTATTGTAGTGGACAAGCTTGAGGATTCAGTTGCTGCAGCCAAGAAGTTAAATGAAGAAACCGGTACAAGCTGGTTTGTCGTAAAAGCGCAAATTCATGCAGGAGGAAGAGGAAAAGGAACAGTCCAAGAAACGGGATCTCATGGAGTTGTTATAGCCAAAGGAATTGATGAAGTAGAGGAGAAGGTAAAGGGGATTCTAGGAGGACATCTAGAGACCATACAAACTAATGGCAAAGCGAAAAAGGTGAACAAAGTGCTTATTGCTCAGGATGTCTATTATTCTGGTCCTTCTGAGATAAAAGAATTTTATATGTCTGTGCTGTTGGATCGAGACGAAGGAAAAAATGTAATTATTTATTCCACAGAGGGCGGAATGGATATTGAACATGTCGCAGAACACACGCCGGATAAAATATATAAGGAATTTATAGATCCTCATTTGGGGCTTCAGGCATTTCAGGCAAGAAAAATTGCGTTTAATTTAGGTCTTTCGGGTAAAGCATTTAAGGGTATGGTCAAATTTGTGGGCTCTTTATACAAGGCTTACATTGGTATTGATGCTTCCATGTTTGAGATTAATCCATTATTTAAAACATCAGACGATAATATAATTGCTGTAGATTCAAAAGTGACTCTTGATGGAAATGGTTTGTTTAGACATCCTGATTATGAAGAGATGCGCGACAAATCAGAAGAAGATCCCACAGAGGTAGAGGCTGATGAGGTTGGTTTGAATTTTGTAAAACTGGATGGAAACGTGGGGTGCATGGTGAATGGAGCAGGCCTTGCTATGGCAACAATGGATATTATTAAACTATCTGGTGGAAATCCTGCAAATTTTTTGGATGTGGGAGGAACTGCAAATGCGGAACGAGTAGAAAAGGCTTTTCACATTATTTTAAAGGACCCTAATGTGAAGGCAATCTTGATTAATATATTTGGTGGTATTGTACGATGTGATCGAGTGGCTCAGGGAGTTGTTGATGCGTATAAAAATATGGGAGAAATTCCTGTCCCTATTATAATCAGACTGCAAGGAACTCGAGCTGTTGAGGCAAAGAAATTAATTGATGAATCTGGTCTGAATGTACATTCAGCTGTTCTACTTCAGGAAGCCGCGGATAAGGTGAAAGAGGTTTTATCCTGATTCCAGCTCATTTCCACATTTAAAATGTCCCTTCGGACATGATTTAAATCCATGAAGACCACAGGGCTTGCATTCAAGATCCTGAACCTCAATAATTTTAGCATCGTCAGATAAGGGGCCAAAACCAAATGAGGGAGATGTGGAACAAAAGAAAGCAGTTACAGGTGCATTCGTAGCCGAGGCAAGATGTAATGGAGCAGAATCGTTTACATAGTTTCTTTGAGCTGATTTCATTAGTGCAGCGGATTCAATGAGGGATAGTTTTCCAGCCAGATTAATTACCTGACCTGAACCAACAGCTGTTTTTAATTGCTCGCATTTTTGAAAATCTTCCGCTGCGCCCAAAAGATACACATGGCATTCGTTGCTGATCAAATTCCCGATCGTTTTATTCCAAATTTGTGGGGGAGCTTCTTTCGTTTTCCAGACAGATGCCGGTGCTAAACAATAATAGGGTATGGACTGATATGATTTTACCTTCTTATAGTCCTTAGATGAAATATGAAGATGTGGTCTTCTGGAAGGCTCCACTATTAAATCCTCAAGTAATGCATTGTTACGGTCCACCTCATGAATACCATCTTTTATCTCATGATCGAATTTTTTTGAATAAAACTTGGAAAAAGGATTTTTATTAAATCCTCTTACCTCTTTTGCACCACTTAAAATACTGATGAGGCCTGAAGAAGCAAAACGATGAAGATTAATAACTGTATCGTATTTTCTTTTTCTAAAGGTTCTTATGAGTGAAAACATTGACCTTATTTTTTTTGACTTGTCCATCAAAAAGAGCTCGTGTATGTGTGGATTGTCTTTTAAAACAGATTGGTTTTCTTTTTTTACTAGCACATCTATTTTCGAGGCTGAATTTTCGCCTTTAAGGTTTTCGATTATTGAAGTGGCAAGAATGACATCTCCTATAAAAGCCGTCTGAATGATTAAGTATTTTTTAGCCATCTAATCAATTAAAGAAACAAAGCCCTTTTTTATTATGACGTTATTTTCTTCATCTATAGCTTCAAAAAAATACACGTACACATCATTTGTTGCTTTTTTACCATTGGACTGTATGGTGCCATCCCATCCATAATCCTTTTCAAAGGATTCAAAAACAAGCTGTCCCCATCTGTTAATAATAGAAAGGTGGTAGCTTTCAAAGTTAATGTTTGAAACCACTGGTTTAAAGACAGGATTTAAGCCATTAGGAGTAAATGCATTTGGAATATATATCTTAGGAGAGTACAATAAGCAGAGTACATTAGATACACTTGTTTCCGAGAAATTATAGGTATTAAATACTTCAACTGCTTCGATTCTATAACAGATTTTCCCTTCAGAATCCAGACCATTTGCATCATCCGTATAGCTCAGCTCTGTATTGTCAAGTACAACAATAGGACTTGAATCGAAAACTCCATTGATGGACCTATAAATGTGATATTCCATGATTCCTCCATCAAACCCCTCATATGCCGTCCAGTTCAACGTGTTAATCATATCGTAATCATCTGCAGATCCTTCAAGAAAGATGGTCTTATTTGTATTGGCAAAAGAACCCACACTTCCACAGCTATCTACATACTTTGTTCTGTATTCCCAGGACCGATAATCTGTGCTTACATCATCATCCAGAAAATATACATTATTACCATTGGCATCGGATCTTCCTATTTCTTCAAAAGCACCACTGTTGTTTCTTCTTTGGAAAATAATTTCATTAATACCAACTGATTCATCGATGTAATCATAAAGCTCTATATTTTCTCCGCTTACCGTGGCTAGCTTAAAATAATGAAATGAGGGCTGTCCGGGGACAGGGACATAAAAATGTGTAGGAGAAGAAAAGGCATTGTTGCCATCGAAGAAGACAGCATTTACATAAATGGAGTAATTCTCACTTCCAATCACTGGAATTCGAACTGAGGTATCCTGGCTTATTTCTTCGAGGTTCCAGTTTCCATTGACCAGACTCCATATCTCATAAAAGTCCACATTGATACCAATATACGGGGTCCAGTATATTTCGGCTTCCTGGTCACACATAAAGACTGCCGAAGACGAAATCATAGACGTATTAACACTTGCTTTTGCAGAGGTCTGGAAGGTAACGGGAAAAGCATTGGTTGTGCACGAATCAAATGCAGCAACAGAATAGGAATAAGGACCACCCGTTAAATCCACCGGATAGCTATAGCTGGTGTTCTGAAGCCCCCATACGGTATCTAATTCGTATAGAATTCCGTTGGAATCAAAAGTATATATGACATATCCATACGTGTCGTTTTGATTATTTTCGTTCCATTCAATGAGCATATTATTTGAAGCTGTGTCAATTCCGACAGAATAAATAATGGGTATGCTTGGAGTAAGCATGTCTTCAAAATTATCTCCTGCCTTGTTTGAAGTAAATTCGCATGCATCAGTAGGCAATGTGATGCGATAATTTATAAAGGCCTGACAGATATCTATGGTATCCTTATAATTTGTTGTGCCAAATGGCACACTATCAATTAAATTAAGGGTTCCCATGGGATATTCGAGATATACATGATAATAAGCATTGAAATTCGACAGCATAGTGCCACTGGGTGCATTCCAGTTTAATATGGCTGTTCCGTTGCCTGGATTACTTATATTAAGGTATATATTGGCTATAGTATCAGAATACTTTATTGTATTCCCATCACATCCGGATTGAACTGATAAAAAATAGTCCTTTGCACCGCTTATTGCATTGATTGTATAACTATTTGAAGAAATATCAGTTAAGTTTCCAATCAGCCCATCCTGGACGGAATAAATGCCGTACTCGATAAAAGAGCCAAAAGGATCAGTAATAGGATCCCAGTATATGGTAATGTTATCAAAATCGTCTGTTTGTATACAATTTATTTTGGGGGCATTCAGAATACCTGGATTGATGACGTTTATACGAACTGTAGCATAGGTAATCTTCGGAACCTGGCAAAAATCATCCTGCACTTTAAATACGAAATCATACGGAACGATATTCGAGGCTTCTCCAAACTGATTTACAAGATGGTCACAGGTTGTTTGCCATGAAAATAAAGTGTTTACACTTTGGGGAGCCGAAATTGGAGGACTTGAATTCAGTGTTGCGCATGGCTCTATATCACATCCTAAATCGGAAGTGTAGTTGTTTCCAAACATGGGTCCTGAAGGAATGATAATGACATTTTGATCCGACCCATCCTGTAACAGGTCAAAGTCGTTGGCCGTCAGGTCAAAAGAAATGAGATCCCCGGCATTGATGTCAATTTCAAAGGAGTTACCTGGGAACGGAGCTGTGATAACCGGGGCATTGTTTGTATTTGAACACGCAAGAACCACCACCTGCATTTCTCTTTCTACTTCGGAAACAATCGCGCCTTGTCTGTAAGATTGTACTGTGATTTTAATATTAAAATTTCCTGTGGTAAAACTTGTAAAAATGAGTTCTCCGGTGGAAGGATCTATAGTTGCGGGAATATTGTTCGGGTCTGTAATAATTCCAGGTGTAGGAGACAAATATGAAAAATCCGGTTCAAAAGGAACTGGTATTGGGTTATTTGGAGGGTCATATATCCCAGTGGGAAAGTGATCGTATGGAATTCCGAATTCAAAATGTAAAGAATCCAGGTCTGGATCGACGGCATTCATGTTATATCTGTACTCGGAACCGGCACAGGTTACAATATAAGGAGCCTGAAGAAAGAGAGGAGACGAATCCGTGCAAGAACCTGATGTCATATTCGATGATGGATACATCTTAGCTGCCAATGTAATGCCATAGGAAGAGGGGTCGGATAAATTAGTGAGTGCGTTACTTCGAGAAAAATTTTCATAAGTAAATATCCATCCATCTGTCGGAGGGAGCCCATCTATAACTATGTCACCACTTCTATAAATTATCTGTTCAAGTGCACCTATACCATTTCCACCAGCACTTCCTATACCGCAATCCAGCATCGGTGGAGATCCGGCAACTTCAGAACAGAGAGGTGAGATGTCAGATCGTGAAATGAACTGAAGCGTTATTTCACTAAGTGTTGGGTGGTTCCATACCCTAATGGTTTCGGAAATCACATTAACTTCTGCACCGTTACAATCCCTATAAAAAACAAGCTGAAATTGATACGTATTGCCTCCTGTACATTGCCATGTGATTTCGCCTCCCATAACGTGAGATGCGAAAGACAATTTAGTCGCAATCAAAAAGAGCAGTACAAAAGCAAGCTTTTTCATAGTTATTCAACGAAAAATAATACGTAGTATTATAACGGAACTAAAAAAATAAAGTTGCTAACCGGAGGTAACGATGGTCATCGAGTCCCAATTCATGTGTTTTTTTGCCATTTTATTAATGTCCTCAGACTTGATGCTGTGTATGCGATTAATGTATGAATTGTAGAAATCCATTTTTAATCCATATGCTTCCACGCTGAGATACAAATCCATCATGGCGTAGGGTCCATCTGCCAATTTGAGAATTTGCCCCAATAGATAATTTTTTACTAATGATAGCTCTTCCTCTGGAATAGCTTTTTCAGCTATGATTTTCATTTCCTTTTGGATTTCCTGTAAGGTTGCTTCCTTGTGCTGAATACCGACTTCTGACCCTATAATGAAATATCCAGATCCACCAGTCTCTGCAAGGGCTGACCCAATGCCATAGGTGTATCCTTTATCTTCTCGAATGTTCTTCATTAATCGGCTTCCAAAAAAATCCCCAAAAACCGTGTTTGAAATTGAAAAATCGATAAAGTCCTCATGGGTTTTATTGAACATGGTTTTTCCAATTCTTACGGCCGATTGTACAGAATTTGATTTATCGACGTGGTATATTCCAGCTTTATTGCAAAAATCTTTATAATAAATCAATTTTGCGGTGATGCAATTTGGTGTACAAAGTTCTTTAATCTCCTTAATTTCATGTTCCAAGAGGGACCCTGTAACAGCAATTCTAGATAGCCCTTTTTTAAAATGTTTTTCATGGAACTCTATAATATTTTCACGTGAAAAATTGTCAAAATCTTCAAGTTCTGTAAGCTCTTTGTATGGAGTGTCAAAAAAAATCTTCTTTTGAAATTCCCGTTGTGCCAAAAAACCAACTCTCGATAAGTTTATTTTAAATTTTTCACGTTTTTCATTGACTACTTCATTAATCTCCTTTTCAGGGAAAACAGCCTCTTGAATGGCACTATAAATCAGCTTGAATGATTCAAATATATTGGATTTTAATGCAAAAATTGAAATCAGAACCCCTTCGTGCGAAAGGCCAATATCAAAATAGGCTCCCAAGGCATCTATTTCGTGATGTATATCAGTCGATTTTTTCTCTTTTGTTCCGGATAGTAACAAGGATGAACAAAGTGACACTATAATATTTCGATCCTGTCTGAGCCCAGCATCAAAAAAGAGGTCAATTCGTGATGTTTGATTAGGAACATCCGACATCCAAAGTAGTTTTACGTGTGAATTAAGCTGAACCTCTTTTGGACAAATGAAATCTATTTTGTCTATTTTTTTTGTTAAAGGGACAATTTTTCTATCCAGCATTTTGATGAACTTTTAATAAAGAACAGTTTGTTTTTACCAGGATCTGTTCTGCAAAATATCGCAAATCGTTGTGTTCAATTGATTGATATATAGATTCTTCTTCGTTGATTCCGTTTGCATCTCCGAGTAATTCGAAATAACACAAATTCATAGAACGATTTAACAGTGCTTGATCCTGAAAAGCTTTAGCCGTGCTGATTTTATTTTTGAGTGCATTCAATTTGCTTTTTCCAAAGCCCTTTTTCTTGATTCGTTCTATTTGTTTCCATAGCGCTTTATCCAGTGTGTCAAAACTTGTATTTTCCGATAGGTTACCACTGATAATGAAAAGTCCTTCATCCAGTGACCCAGTGATAAATGCGTTAATTTCTGAAACCAATTCCAGCTCTTTTTTAAGTGTGATATTTAATATAGAAGAGCTGTCTTTGCCCATCGCATCACTCAATAAATCTCCTAAGTAGTAAGCGGCACTTTTCCTTATAGACATATTAAAAGCGTAATAAAATGCACCAGCCGGCACATCTCGTTTTATACTCTTTGATTTGAATTTGTTTTGTTGAAGTTCGGCAGGAAGAAGTCTTGCGGGTTTTATACCACCTGGAATAGCTCCATAATAAAGCTCTATTTGTTCTTTAATGGACGTAGAGTCAAAATTCCCTGAAATGCATAGAATGGCATTCGAAGGGGTATAAAACTTCTTAAAAAAGGACTTTACATCCTGTATTGTCGCATTTTCAATATGTGAAATGTCTTTTCCAATGGTTGCCCATTTGTACGGATGCTGTTCGTATGCTAATGGTCTTAAGTTGAGCCAAACATCACCGTAAGGCTGATTTAAATATCTCTGCTTAAATTCCTCTATAACTACATTTTTTTGAACTTTAAGGCTTTTGTCAGTGAACGCCAAAGAGAGCATTCTATCACTTTCAAGCCATAATGCGGTTTGAATATTTTGAGCAGGTATTATTGCATAGTAATTCGTAATATCATTGCTTGTAAATGCATTACTTTCCCCTCCTGCTTTTTGAAGTTCTTTATCGAAGTTTTCAATATGGACAGAGCCTCCAAACATGAGATGCTCAAAAAGATGTGCAAACCCTGTTTTATCCTCATTTTCATCTCTTGCACCCACATCATACAATGTATTTACCACGGCCATTGGAGTGTTCAGGTCTTGATGTAAAATAACGGTCAGCCCATTATTCAGCTTATATTTTTCAAACTTAATCATGGTTAAAAGTCAAGATGAGACATAGAAGCTTTTGCAGCATTAAATTCTTCGATTATTTGGTTGACAATGTCCTTTGCTGGTAATATCTCGCTTAATAAGCCGGATACCTGTCCTATTTCGAGTTCTCCTTCCGATAAATTCCCTTCAAACATGCCTTTTTTTGCACGGCCTCTGCCAAGTAATTCTTTGAGTTTATCAGTAGAGGCATTTTTGTGATATGCATCTTCAATTTCCTTATAAAAGTCATTCTTAATCAGTCTAACAGGAGTTAATTCTTTTAATGTCAGCTTCGTGTCTCCTTCACTGCAGTTAATCACTGCATTTTTAAAATTATCATGTGCACTTGATTCGACACTTGTTACAAATCGACTTCCAATTTGCACTCCTTCTGCTCCAAGAACCATGCATGCAAGCATTGCCTTGCCATTTCCAATTCCACCAGCAGCAATAACCGGAATTGAAACCGAATTTTTCACCATTGGGATTAGACATAAGGTAGTTGTTTCATCACGTCCATTATGTCCCCCGGCTTCAAAACCTTCAGCAACAACGGCGTCTACACCAGCCTGTTCCGCCTTAATTGCAAATTTCACGCTTGACACCACATGAACAACTTTAATTCCTTCAGACTTGAATTTTTGGGTATATGTATTAGGGTTTCCTGCAGAGGTAAAAACAATTGGAACTTTATGCTTGATTATGGTGTGGATATGTTCTTCAATATTTGGATAGAGCATCGGAAGATTTACCGCAAAGGGATTTGAAGTATGTGCCTTGCATTTGGCAATGTGTTCATCTAAAACGTCAGGATACATAGATCCTGAACCAATAATTCCAAGTCCTCCTGCATTAGAGACTGCCGAAGCCAGTTTCCATCCTGAACACCAAATCATTCCTGCCTGTACCAGTGGATATTTTATTTTAAAAAGCTCGGTAATTGAATTACTCATAGTAGGATTCTTGGTGTCAGAAGCGAAAATAATTAATATAATCGTTCATCTTTAAAGTCAACCGGATTAAAACTATTTTTTTTGAAGTATTTTGTTGTATCTTAGCTTCTACATAAATACTTCAATGAAAACTCCATTTCAACTGATATTTTTTGTTTTTATCAGTGTTCAATTTACATGGGCACAACAAAGACAGTTTGATAATACAGTAACACCGACTGAACATACCCACAATCAAAAGTCGAGCTTAATTGAAAACAAAGGTCAATGGCCTGAACCTGTTTTATTTCAATCTCCAATGGAAGGTGGTAAAGTTTGGGTGCAACAAAACAAATTTGTATATCATCTTCAGGATTTTTCATCTATGCATGAAAATCATATGAATTTTGAAAACTCGACTGGAAGAACGGATATAAGAGAAGAGGTCGTTCATTTGAATTTTCATGGAAGCAATAAGGTATCCGAAGTACTGAAGTCTGAACAAAGCACATTTTATTACAATTATTTTAAAGGAAATGATCGGTCTAAATGGGCAAGAAAAGCGTATTCGTACGGAAATGCCACGCTGAAAAACCTTTATGACGGTATTGACCTTAGAATATTAAATAACAACGGACTATTTAAGTATGAGTTTATTGTGGCGCCTAATCAATCTTTCAATAAAATTAAGTTGAATTATGCCGGTCAGGAATCAGTGGTTATAAATGAGGCAGGCGACGTTGAAATCACCACAAAACTCGGGAAGATATTTGAAGAACATCCCTATGCCTATCAGATAATAAAGGGTAAGAAAACCGAGATTACCTGTTCTTTTTCTCTTACGGGAGATAATGTTTCATTTAATATTGGTGAATACAATCCTAATTATCCCTTGGTCATTGACCCTGTTTTGGTTTTTGCTACTTATGACGGGGCAAACTCTGATAATTTTGGAATGACCGCTACTTATGGTTACGATGGTTCAGCGTATTCGGGCGGTACCGTTTATGGCAATGATTATCCCACACCAAGTCCAACAGCATATGATATCAATTCTAATTTTACTGTATTCAATGGAGCTTATGGCATAACTGATGTATTTGTTTCAAAGTACTCTGCGGATGGAACAACCATGATTTGGGGTACTTTTTTAGGGGGAGGAAACAACAATGCAGGTACAGAAACCGCCCACAGTATGATTTGTGATTTGAATGACAATATTTACTTATTTGGGGCTACATCGAGTGCAGATTTTCCTACAAGTGCAGGTGCTTATGATGGAGTGCATAATGGGGGTACTGCAGGTGCTGAATTTACTTATAACGGAGTTTTTCATTCGACTCAGGGTGTTGATTTGTATGTGGCAAAACTTAGCTCAGATGGGTCAACTTTGATGGGTTCTTCTTTTGTCGGAGGAAATGGCAATGACGGCATAAATTACAATGCTGGATTTTTACCATATAACAATGTGGGCGCATATAATGGTTTGATTTCTAATTATGGGGACCAGTTCAGAGGAGAAATTATGCTGGACTCAATAAATAACGTGATAGTTGCTTCTTGTACAAAGTCAAACAATTTCCCGACTGTTAATGCTTTTCAAAACTCAAATGCTGGCGGTCAGGATGGAGTGGTATTTAAATTATCGGCTGATTTTACTCAGCTACTTTTTTCCAGCTACTATGGAGGCTCTCAGGATGATGCCTGCTATTCAGTTAAAGTAGATTTGAATGGAAATATGGTTTTTGCTGGTGGAACAGCATCCAGTAATCTACCTGGAACCGCAGGTGGATATCAGCCAAACAGTGCCGGTGGTTCTGTAGATGGCTTTGTGGTAAAGGTACCTCCTGCAGGAGGTACAATTACTCAGGCCAGCTATATTGGTATGAACCAATATGATCAAGTGTTTTTTGTGGAGGTTGATCGTGTGGACAATATATTTCTACTCGGTCAATCTGTTGGCGGAAACTTCCCTATACAGAATGCGGCCTATTCCAATGGATCAAGTAGTAATTTCATCATAAAACTGGATCCAACTCTGACAACTAATCTTGCTTCAACACGATTTGGAAATGGGAGTACGGCCATACATATATCACCAGCCGCATTTTTAGTAGATAATTGTGGTAATATTTATGTGTCAGGTTGGGGAGCAAATATTCTTCAGGCTACTCCTCTCAATGGGATGCCGGTTACTCCTGATGCATTTCAGCTCAATCCTGCAAACGGTTTTGATTTTTACTTGATGGTATTACAGGCAGATTTGTCCGGAATCTTGTATGGGTCCTATATTGGCGGTCCAGTTTCAGATGAGCATGTAGATGGAGGGACTTCACGATTTGATAAAAATGGAATAGTGTATCAATCCGTTTGTGGTGGATGTGGTGGAAATAGCGATTTCCCGACAACACCCGGAGCCTGGTCGTCAAACAATAATAGCTCAAATTGCAATAATCTGATTTATAAGTTTGATTCCGGTCTATTACCACTGGCTGAATTTACGGTTGATCAGACTATCGGATGTAATGACTTCACGGTAACTTTTGACAATAACTCGTCAGCAAATGATACCTATTTGTGGGATTTTGGTGATGGAGATCTGGATTCTACCACCTTTAATCCAGTTGTTACATACACTGATGCGGGTTCTTACAACGTGTTTTTGTATGTAACGGATAGTATCTGTCAGCTTACGGATACAGCTCAAATCTTGGTAGTAGTTGTGGATTCAGTAATCGCTGAGGTCACAAGTCCGGTTAATCTATGCAATAATGACCCATATGATTTATCGGTTAATACTTATGGTACCGCTTTTAATTTTATTTGGTCAATGAATCCTGATTTTTCAAGCCCTCTCAATGCCCCTGGAGATTCGGTAATTACAATTACAAGTTCAGGTACATATTATATCCAGGTAAGCAATGCTTTTTGTACTACTGATGACTCTGTAGTTGTTCTATTTGATGCCCCTCCTGTGGCTGAATTTAATCTACTGGATTCCATTGGATGTGCTCCCTTAACTGTGAGCTTTGATAACATTTCTGTGCAAACGAGTTATTTTCTATGGGATTTTGGAAATGGAGTAGTAGACTCCACAACTTTTGAACCCACAATCAATTATACAAACGCAGGAACATACGATGTATCATTATATATATATGATTCTATATGTGCCTTCTCTGACACGGCATTTGCTACAGTTACAATAGTACCTGATGTCACGGTTATTAACCTGGATTCTGTGCTGGTTTGTAATCAGCCAGATACCTCTCTAACTGCAAATTCGAATGGAACAGCAACCACTTTTATCTGGTCGTCTCTACCGGATTTTTCAAATGTTCTGAATCCAGGTAACGATTCTACAATTGTCGTTTCAAGTGCGGGTATGTATTACATACAGGTAAGTAATGGATTCTGTACTACAGAAGACAGTGTATATGTAGATTTCAGTGTAGCTCCTATTGCTAATTTTACCATTGATAACGCCCAGGGCTGTACCCCTGTTACTGTCAATTTCACTAATAATTCTGTTCCGAATTCCGGGTTTTTATGGGATTTTGGAAATGGAACTCAGGATTCCTTAAATTTTAATACTACGGTTACATTTGATGTTGTCGGCACATTCCAAGTAGTTCTGTTCATTTACGACGATGTATGTGCTGTTTTTGATACAGATACGGCTCAAGTTACCGTTACACCAGAACCAAC